>VAPK010892345.1_pt1 | contig 40367 bp, 46 predicted proteins | sample 3395031 | NCBI WGS metagenome assembly VAPK01 (sample SAMN08290443, study PRJNA428436) | hydrothermal vent metagenome | isolation source: Deep-sea hydrothermal vent chimney 1 | place: Pacific Ocean: Juan De Fuca Ridge
CCCCAATTAATAAAAAAGTAGAAGAAATTTTTTAACGGTTACAGCTTATAAAACCGTTCCCATATATTGGCGGGAACACCATCCCGATTTTTTTGTTTAAATACTGTAAATTTCTTCTTTCGTCGTTAACGTTTTTGCGTTTAAATTTTTGTTTCCGTGTGCTGACCTTTTTATTAGGTCAGCGTTTGGTCATTGTAGTAGAGTATGTTTAATATGACCTTAACTACTATGGTACTATTTATAAATTTATTTACTATGTAATTAGATAATTACTACACATCTATTTTTATACTAACATGCCCGCCCCTAACCCATGCATCCTGTGATCTATGAAGTATCGGTTAAACATAACAACAATATAAACAAGCGTATTTTCTAATATTATTTAATTGTTAGTTAAATAATATATTAGTAATAGGAATGGTTAGTGTGTGTTTGTGCTTAACAATTAATAAACATTTATACAATAGTCTATATGTTTATTAATTTTTTCGATACCTTATACTGATAAGATCAATTATTACTACTTTAGTTATTATACTATATTTTTTGTTCTAAAGAAGAAATCCACGACACAACTGTTTCACTCCACCCATCACAATGAATCCAGTTTCCATAACCAACCCCATTCTTGCAAGAAGCTATATTTATCATATACCCCCTACTTTTAGGAGCCGGTACTACATCGTTTGATTGTTCATCAGAAATTACTATCAGACGATCAATATTAAAACCAAACCCTTTAAATTTTACACCGCCACGGTTAGCAGTAACTACATCCCCACTATATACCGCTTTTACTGCTGCACCCAAAAAAGTTGCTAAATGCGGCTGACTTTTAGTAATTACATCTGATAATGCAAAACCATGTCTGGCCGGAACTTGTACCAATTTACGGCTGAACGTAAGAATGTCAATTTTTTCACATGTTTCTCTAAGTAGAATTGCTAACCCACAGGCAGCATCTAGCCTACTTAAAGAAGACTTATTTGATAATCGCTGTGACATTGATCCTGACACATCGACTAATAATACGGTATGTCCCGGAATTTTTGTTATATTAGTTAATGATTTAAGCATTGCTTGTTCAATAACTTCTTCTAACATAGGAGCAAATTTTACAGCAGAAATAAATCTAAATGGTAAAATTCTTTTTGTATTCATACTGCTAATGGCATTTTTTATTAAATTTAAATCAACTCCCACATTGATCATATTACGAAAATTTCTAAGTAATGCTAGTGCTGGTAATGTGTTAGTAGTCAACATTTTTTCCCATACTAGGCGTTTATTGTTTCCAGATGATAAATTAACTTCCCAAGTATTAGGAGTTTTTAAATTATTATTTTGTAATCGGTTCCACAATTCTGATTGTTCTTTATTTTTAGGTATTGGATGTACCAAACGCATCACATCGCGTAATTTTATTTCTTTTGATTTATTCCATTTTGCTAATTGATATTCATCAAATTTGGTAAATGCTTGCGCCAACCCTTTTTTAATTTGACTAGCAATGGGTATTTTACCGTCTTTCCAATAAATTGATAACAACTCTGTTAGTTCATCTGGCCGCTGTATAACATGGTATATCGTCTCTGCTACTAGATGCCGATGTGATTGAATTTTTACCATGTTTGTTATTATCCATAGAGGAACATGACGTAAATTCATATTAGTACGAGCAGAAATAGCGATATTTTTTACTAATTCTGCCCGTACTAATGGTACTAATTTGGCAATGCGATTACTGATCGTCTCACCATTTTCGTAAAATTCATTTTCCCACAACAAACAACTAGATACCGACCTCATTAACTCTGCAGTGTAGTCAATACGTTTTGCTGGTGCCCTATTATAAGTAAGGTGATTGTTGTATGCTGTTTTGTTTATTGACGCCATTTTCTTTCCTCATTTAACAAATAACTAAAAATAAATTAAGTATAAAGGCAATTACTAGTTGTCTATATCGTCTGTGGTAAGGTTAGAAATAGATGACAAACCTTCGAAAAATTTAAGTGCTTTTTCAGATTTTAATTTTTCTAACTTAGCTTCTGCTTTTTCGCCTACCAGTTCTAAAATTTTACTTTCGATATTTTCCACATCCTTTACTTTTTCTTCTGCTAACAAACTTAGATCTTCCAGTGCTGTATGAAATGTCCCCATTACCGTCTCAAAGTCCTTCTTTGTACGGTTAGATGCCGGGATAAACCATTTTAGTAAACTATTACATTGATTTGACATTTTGATCTCCTTAATTAGATTATTAGTAATTTAGATTATAACTATAGTAAATGGTGGGCGACAGGAATCGAACCTGCGACCTACGGCGTACCAGGCGAAGTAACTTTATATTACACCATAAACATTCTTCAAAGGAATTAGCATATAAAGTAATTTACGTTGCTCTACCACTGAGCTACACCCACCAAAAATAAATGTGTTAAAGAAAAATTAAGTATCGGTGTTTTTATACCATAAAATAGAAGTAACCGATCTTTACACTATTAACACAAATTCTTATGCCGACAACTACGAAAAAGAAAAGACTTTGCGGAGGAATTGCTTAACTATGTCACGAAGCGTCGGCAATTTTTAATAAGCAACGGAAGAAGGAGTCGAACCTCCCCATCTGAAGTGATGTAACCCAAACGTTATTCCGTTGACATGAAGTTTAAAATCTTAAGTCAAATTGTACTAAATGTAGACTTCTAGTAAAAGGAACTCGAATCCTATTTATTTAATTTATACCTACTTAATACTATAATTTACGGAGTTTGATATACAGAGTGGTATTATATAGTCCGTATATTACTATATTCTCTGCGGCCATATTTTATTTTACAGTGAAAAATACTGCCGATTAAAACACTGTTGTTGCCTGGAAATTTCCTAATTACATACGAAATAATATTTAGTAGAAATATCAGCACAACATTATTAAGTAGTATAATTAATGCATTATCCTAGTCTATGCTACACTAAATTAGCCACATTAGTTTATTTTTCGAACGATCACTTTCATAATTCATAATGAACTTTACTTGTTATCTCGTCTAGACTTATTTTTTTAACTTCAAAAATACAATTAATAAAGTACAAACAACTACAACCCTAGCACTGCTATCTCTTCTAATCAAGCATAAAAGTATTTGACACACTGTAGTATTATTTTAACTACAATACCCATCAATGTTCACCTAGTAATTTAATTGTAAGTGTGATAGTACCTCCATCAGAGGAAATAGATGGAAGTGCTTTTACTACATACGGTTTAAATGGTGGGATAGTATATGCAATGGATTTAGAAAATGGAGTACGATTACCATTTTTATCCCATCCCACAGCCACAAAATAATATTTATGTAGTGGTAATAATCCAGGTATATCAACATAACCCAAGTGCTTTAAATCTTCTGCTCCAGTAATTTGTTGACCTTCTTTTAAGGTTTTGCTAAAATTAGGGGTTTGTGAGACTAAAATTGCAACTGTCAAGTTACTATTAGATGGTACTTCATACGTTACATGGGCTGTCCTAGCTGCTGCTGTTTGTGCACAAGTAGTTATTGCAGACACACTAAATAATACTAACAACCATATTTTGAATGTCGTTAGTATCTGAGTAATAAATTTATACATCGCTATCTCCATTTAATTATAATTTGTATAATAAGTGCCATTTTTTCATGGCTGCTTCTGTCTCTTTTTTAAATTGAACTAATTTAATATGCTTATCTTTTACCATAAAATATACAATAGCAGTTAAAAATTGCGTTGCGGGCACGGTAGTTTTCTGAAATTCCGTGCGCTGCTTACCATTTTAGTTTATAAAAAATTCAGTGCCGCAAATCCCACCAGTAACTGAATTAAAACGTTATATTGCCGTAAACATTCACCACAACAAGCACCACCCAGCGGCAAATATACTAAATAAATTTTTCTGCCCAACTGTGTAGTAGCAAATAATGTTAATCGCGGCTCTAAAATTGTTCATATTATTACTTTATATTACTATCGCCATTAGTAACAATAATGAATTTACGGGATTGATGTTAAATTACATTTATTTATAAGTTTAATTTTTATACTTGTGTAAATTATTTATAAATTTAGATGCAAGATAAGTAAGTGTCTTTTTGTTGTTTATAGTTGGATCAAGTATAATTTGATTAACTAAATAGTTTAAAATATCCCCAACAAATTTACCCTCTTCTATACTAAACTCTTTTATTAAATCAATACCATCAATATTTAAATCTTTTGTAGTAATATTTGAATCTTGTTTAAATACTTCTACTATACGTTGTTCTGCATCAATCTGTCTTTGAGTTATGGGGTTAGTTTTAAATCCATTACCAAGTCTGTCTGCTTGACGTAACTTAAATAATTTGTAAGTTTTAAAATTATCATCAATATCTTTTTTAGTTATATTTAGCCTTTTTATCATTCTACGAACAGCGGAATCTGTAAACTCCCTGGTATAGTGATACATATGCAAACTTACTAACTTACTTACAGACTTAGCAATGTATGCTGGGTATTTTAGTCTTACTAAAATCTTAAAAGCTTTCTCAGCACTTTTATATTCGTGCTTATAAAAAGTAATATTACCATCTATTTCTTCTTTTCTAGCATCTACTTTGCCAATATCATGTAGTAATGCAGACAATCTAAGTATTAAATCTGGATCTACATTATCACAAGTGTGTGTGCAGTGTGTAAATACATCATACTTATGATATTTATGGTTCTGAGTTACTTTATAACAATCGTTGAGCTCAGGGATAAACACTTTCAACATCGACAATTTACGCATTAAATTAATATATATTGATGGCTGTTTAGATAATAAAATAGTGTTAAACGTACTAACAAAAACTTTTTTAGGTATCTCTTTTATGTCCTTCTCATTAATTCTCAAATTTAAAAATTTTGGTTCTACATTACAATTTGATTTTGCTGCCACTAAAATGGCATGCAATATAGTTGTGGTATTTTTTTTTTGATTTTTCATAAAAGATATTCATATTATATAAGTATGTTTTTAATATTGTTTTTTATTGCTGTTACTTTATGGTACACAAAATGTAATGGCTTGTCTAATATATTACTAATTTCTCTTAAACTTTTTTCTTCAATTAATAAATCCCATATTTTTTGTTCTTCTAAACTTAAAGAAGATTTTATTCGGGCCAAATCTATTTTAAGATCTAGATTATAAGTTGTCGATGTCTCTTCAAATTTACATGTATGTGGAATTATTTTAATTCTTTCATAAAGTTCTTCTGGAGATATACCTGCTCGATCAGCATAGCGATTAAAAATAGTAATTAATTCATTAGTATAAATATTATCTTCGTCACTAAATATTTGTTGTAAAACTGTACTTAATTCATTTGGATTTACTCCATTTGACGTCAAATAAATCGCTATCTTATTCAATACATGTTGCGCTTTTTTTATATAAGATGGAACGACTATAATCGAAGAAAATTTTCTTATATAGTTGTGTATTGTATCTTTGACTCTAAATATGGCATACCCTCTAAAATTATTGCTTTTAGTTTTATCAAAATCACGTGAAGCTCTAGCTAAACCAACCAAAGCTTCACTAAATAAGTCTGCTTTATCCAAGCCAGTACTTTTACTATAAGACTGAGCCAAATAATTTAGAGTGGTTTTAAACTCTTCGAACACCATCTCTGCTTTTTCTGGTGTGTCTGCCAAAAATGAATTTAAGAAAATTTCTTTTGTCACCATCACACCGTTTTTATAAAACCATCACTTAAGCTCAATATTTATATCTTTACGTATTTTAGTCGGTATATTGTGAGTGAATTGTTTAATTTCTTCGACTATATAATTTGTTAATTTCTTTCCAAGGCTGTCTAGTTCCAATATACAATTACCGCATACTGGAGCAGTAATAGATACAATTTTATTGAACATATTTTTGTTCGTATTTTCTTCACTTACATTTATATATGATGTAAATTTATATTTCTTAGTAGCATTGTTGGCTAAACATTGAGCACATTTCATATACCATCCTTTTGTTTACTTTCTGGATTATAATTTACTGTCTTTCATAAGTTGCAGATATTTCTACTTTGTGAAAATTTAGATTTTCTTGACTTTCTATATAATCTCTACCAGTTGGAGTTATTACTCTACCAGTACCACTTCTAATCATAAGTCCTTTTTGCATTAAAAATGGCTCCAACTCTAATTTTATAATTTTGGCTGGCTTATTTATTATAACTGCTAATGTTTCAAGACCTATTGCTTTATCAGCACTATATAATGTTTTCAAAATATGGACTTCGGAATTAGTTAACCCCATTTTATCTATGCCTAAATCTTGAAAAGTTTGGTTAGTTATTGCAGTAGTAACTACTATTGCTTTTAACGATAGTGCTAAATCTCTACATCTTTCTAGATAGCTTATCATTATACGCGGAATTCCTCTGCCTCGTATGGCTATGTCTTTTGCTGCTTTCAAACTTATTGTTATTGTTAATCTTAAGGCATGCTTTTGTATAATTTTTATAGAATCACTTAAAGAGTATGGGTGAAAATCAATATTCAATTTAAACCTATTTAAAAATGGCTTAGATAAATCTCCAGACAACGTCGTAGCACCTATCAACGTAAAATATGGTATCCAGTTATATTTATTTGCTCTACCAGTTTCTAATAGCCAATTTTCCATAGCTATTCCTAATTTTTCTTGGCCATACATAGGAAGCCGATGTATTTCATCGATGAAAATTATTGATGGCTGTATTCTATCAATTCTATTACCTCTTTTGTCATACCCATCATGATTTAGTGCGGATAGTAATTTTTTTATGCTATTAAAATCTTTTAAAGATTCTGGAATAATTGACAATAAATCAGTGTTATTTATGCGTGCTACTTCTTTAGCCATGCTAGTTTTTCCACATCCAGGGGAACCTACAAATAACATATGCGGTAATGAAGAATTGCGTTCAATAGCCGAACTTTGTGCAATTGCTATCTGCCTTTTAGTATTTCCATGCCCTACTAAATTTATATCAACCATATCCAGAGTACTCAGAATACTTGTAGATATTTTTTGTAGGAGCTTCATAGTAATTTTTTTGAATACTATTATCTTCTATACATTTATTATGGTATGTCCCATCTTTTATTTTTTTCATGGTCATTTTTAGAGAAATTAACTGTTTTGTTTCTGGTTTAGAATTTTTTCGCATAAAAAAAGTAACTTTATCTTTTTTATTATCAGTATATCTTGTTTGGTAGTTGTTTGCAGAGTAACTATTATTACTTGTGGATACTTGTGTACTATGTGTATTTGTATCTTCTATGTGACTGTTGTCTTGTGATGTATTTGGGATATGTGTGTATGTATTTGTGTCAACCATGTCTCCATCTAACATAGTCATTTTCAGAGTTTTTAATTGGTCTAAAATATTTAATATATTATTAAAAGCTTGATCTTGGTCCTTATCATCTTTTCTATAGAACGAGAATGATGAGGCAGTTGTTTTAGATTGGCAAATAGATAATATATTATATTCTTTTATATTTAACGAAATTAAAGTGTCAGAAGATTCCTGTATAACAACGTAGGCTGTTGCATTCATTCCAGATAATTTGGTTTGTATCCCTGCAAAAACACCTTTAATTATTTTTATCTTACTTACATCAGTTAAATCCATATTTGCATCTTGTTTAGAAATTGCTTCTATCATAACATAATTAATCATATTTTGCATTCAAATTTCTCCAAATTGTAGCTACATAATGGTCTATACATAATTCTTTTTTGATTATTCTAAAATTGAACTTATTCATTAAATTTAAGTTATTTAAATTGTCTGTTCTTACTGTTATATTGCTTTTCGTAATTGATAAAGTTCTTCCCTTAACCGTGCTCCTTTATCAATATCCTCCTTGCTGTCACCCATACCATGGTTCGCCAAGTACATGGCAGTTTTATTACCACAGTCAGTTAAGAATGCTATATACTCTTCTAGTTTCGCAATATAACAAGTCGTTGCAGTTGACCGCTTGCCCGTCTCCGATTTTACTTTATTCATAGTTTTGTCTCCTTTATCCTTGCCACCATTCGTGTGCAAGCGGCAACTGAACTATAGCGTTGTGCTGCCGGGAGATAATCTTTCCAAACAAGTAAATAAACGCAGAAAAACAGGCGTGGTCGCTATTGACTATTTAGTTTATATTCAGGCCATCGCCCTTGGCCCATTTCGTGCTCATGTTTTCTGGTTATTTCTATCGTTATCTTGCCTGACATTCAGGTTTATATACGTCCAGTATCTTCCCACAGGTCGAGCAATAGCGAATTATGATTGTTGGTGTTCTTTCGCCATCTGTGCAATCAATTAACAAATCCTGTCGGAAAGTTTCTGCCTTGCTATGGTCACAAGGTAAGATTGCATTACACTTTTCGCACCATTCACTCTCTAATTCACCATGTTGTATGCAATTATACATAAAAGATAACAAGGTAATTAACGCTGACACCAAGCACGTCAGGGTTCGGCCATGTCCCTCGTTGTTATTTAGTTTCTTGGTTATTCCAAGTTCCCTGCTGTTTATGCTTGGTGCAGGTTATTTAAAACGTTAGTGGTACACCAGTTCCTACAACATTTCTCAAGGCTGTGTACATTAACTTTTTTCCTACTCCATAATTTCGGTATTCAGGTACAACACCTAAGTGTGTTATTTTACTATATTGTTTTAATATATGTTCTAAGGCAATACACCCAATAACTCGCTTAGTATTAATGCCCACCTCACAAAAATAGATATCATTACTAGCTGCTATTGAAAAGTATGTATGTACTCTACGTAGGTTACTATACATATTTAATATGTGAGCAATTTGTGAAGCAATAGATATATTATTAGGTACAAAGTTAATATGCATCATGTTTTATATAAATAGTTATGCAATTATCATATATTTACCGAGCAACTGATTAAGGTCTCTATCTTGCCATACAAGGAACAGAGTTACACGATATGTCAGCGTCACTTTTTGCTTTCACAACATCTTTTTTTACAATTTCAAGTTATGACTCGCAATGGCAATTTATGTATGTACCAACATATCTGTCTTCCCTGTCTATAGGCTTTGGTCTATCGTATACCCGCTCTTTCCACCTCCTTTCTCTGCCACAAACAGGACAATATTCGTATCTAAAAAGATACCAATATGTAGCACCATCCAAAACAAGCTTGCCATTAACCAACTGCGCTCTGTCGTATAGTTTATTTAATGGTTCTTGGTCTTCTATACCATTCATTGAATTAGGTACTTCGCCCATGACTGCTTCCTAACCTATACAACATAGCACAACACCCCATATCTGTAAAGTAGTGTGATAATTATACAAATTATATCTCTTACTTATTACATTTTATGCCAAAGTTTATTAATGACTTCTGCTTCTTCATCGTTTGCAGCATCTAACATTTTTTGCAGATAATTAAGTTTAACCGCTAACTCTTGCTTAGCTTTTCCAGCAGGTGCCTTCATAACTACAGCTTCTTTAACTACGTCTTGCTTATTTAATTTATGTTCCTCATTATTTTTATTCCCTAATTTATTAATACTGTCGTTAAATGCAGATATATATGCTGCTAAAGTAGACCCTTGTAATCCTGGACCTGAATTAACTTCTAATACCCAACATTTTCCTGCAGAATCTATACAACAATCTACTGCCCCAAACGTTAAATTCAGCGCTTTGACAGCTTTCTTTGCTTGTTCAGCTACTTTGGACTTGTTGATGAGATTTAACTTAATCTTTGAAAACCTCCACCCACGCATATTACTTCGTATAATCATGTCTGGCTTTGGTAGCATAGTTTTAGCCAACTTATGCAGGACATAATCAATAGTTTTCTCATCTACTTCCTTATTACCTTTTGCAGCAGCATTACAAATTTTTTCTTTATATTGATTTACGAAGGCTTCTCCAAGATTTGCTCTTTTGATCTTTTTTACTGCATAAATCACCTTACCGTCAAAAATATGTAATCTGTATTCCTCGACAATATCAATATAATTCTGCATATACTCACACCCTTCATTCATTGCTACATCATGGTGGACGCGGTTAAGAATTGTCCAAAAACCTTTTCCTCCCTGATGAAAATTTGTTCTACCGATTAAAGGGAATTTTAGTGCGCCTGCATCTAATTCTGCTGCTGATTTATTGGCTGAAGTGAAATGAGAAATATTACATCCACCTTTCATCATTAATTCCATAGCAGTCTTTTTGTTACGATTCTTTCTGATGTGGTTTGGATCGTTTAGTAGAAGTTGCTTTAAATTATGATCTTTGGAGATTTTAGTTCCCCAACCAATAACCAAGTCAATGTTGTCTGCCAGTTTAGGGCATGAGTTTCCACCTTTAATACCCAACTCTTGTTGTAATACTTTACCAGTAACGTCCGTCGCTCCAGAATACCATATGTATGTTTTATCTTTATCCATGTGTTCTCCTATTATAATATATTGATAAGAAAATTGCAACTAAATTTTTAATGAAAACTCTTTTTCTTCACACCAATTTGTTTTGAGGTTTGTACTAATTGTTGTTAAATCCTTGTCTGTATGACTTAAAATTGCATATAATCTATCAATATAAGTCGAATATTTGTTATAAGTTGTTAAACTTTGCATGTGTTTATACCATTTATTTATGAAATTCTTATTTACGTTATCTAATTTACTATTTGTTAATAAAGTTTTTATATCTGATGAACTTTTAATGCATTGCATGTCTTTAGTAAGTGGTATGTCTCCCCACCCCGCAAAATTTATATTCCAAGCATTGGAGTCGTTAGGTGACTGCTGGAAGTAGATTTTGTCATTGACTAGATACGTTGTATCAAAATTGTGTGCTGATACTAAATTATATATCTCTTCAGAAATAGCTTTTACAGTACCAAAAACAGTCTCAGCTAGTATTGGGTGTGATAACCATGCCCCGCTCAAAGTGCGATACTCTAAATGCCCAGCCGATAATCTTATATCACCAAAACCTCCATAAGAAGTAGCTCTTCTTTTAGCACCTACGACCCCATCCAATCGAATCATTGGTAAAGCTAACAACTCATCTAAAATCTTCGTAAACATAATAAAAAATATAGATCGCTGACGTACAGACAATGCTGATATTTTAGCTGGATTGCTTATATGTATATGCCCACCAATTGGAAAATTTCTTATCGCATTCTTATAATATACTCCTGAATGCCAATTTAGGTTTTTTATGTGTTTAGTTAATTTCTCATTGCTAAAAAGTGATTTAATGTTGGCAACTAAGTCTTCTGGTGTAATACCGGGGTTTGGTCTTAACTCAGCCATAGCTCCATCATGTCCTATAGGACTGTATTGAGAAAAATTATTGATTGTACGAGCGCTTATTATTTGGTTATTATCGTCCATTAAAACAAATTCTGGATCACTACCAATTACTATATCTACAATACTATCTGATATCAAAGCATCAGAACCATATATATCAGCATTATTACCAATAATTTTTTTATAATTGTGCGAAGTTACAAATCCAATTCTATGTATATCTTCAATTTTTATTTTTCCATCTTTAACTAATTTTTTGATGTTATTGACATCTTTAGTAAAAGCTTTGAATATATGTAACATGTTCACATTATTTATATTATTTAATATGTTATTTTCATTTGCATCCCATACCTCTAACGTTTCATTACTGAAATCAAACATTTTTCTAGTTGTTGACGCCATTCTAATTAAGGATTGTTCATTACGTTTTTTATTTTTATTACTATCCATTAATGTTGAAGCCATCAAAATTAAAGATTCTTTAGCCATCTACTGCTCCTTTATTTAGTCTCTACCGTATTCTCAATTTCATATACGATTTGATTTAGATTATTATCACGTAAATCTCCACTAGAAAAAACATTGTTTAATGTTGACATATCAGCACATAATTTATTATTAGTACGTTTTACAATCTTTGTTATGGCGCGTATTTTTTTATCACGTGCAGTATTTGCAGGTGTCTGATCTGCTGCTAAAGAATTTGTTATTTGTGAAAATATACCAACTATATGTTTTAATATTCTGATAGTATTACGAGAGTTTTCTAATTTTATAGTATGTTCCATAACATTGGTAGTATCTTTTTTACTTTCAATATATCCTAAATAATATGCTTCTTTAAACACATAAGATTTTATTCTATTTGCTAGCCCATTTAAAGGAAATGCTTTGATAGTTTCTAAATCTTCTATTTCTATTTCTTCTAAAACATCTTCTTCGGTTTCAAATTTATGTGTTTTATTTAGAGCTGCTAAAGCATGTTCTGTGGCTTTAGTGTCTATTGCTACATCAACTTCTGTAAGTTTTTCATTTTGTATATCCATATCTGTATTACATTTTGAAGTATTGTCAGTTAGTAATTTGATACCTTCTGATGTGTGGTTATGTGTTTTCTGTGGTATGTTACTAGAATCCTTTACTAATAACTTATTTTTAAAAATATCACATAATTTAATTATTGTAAATGTTGTTAGATTTAACTCCATATTTCCAATTGCATCATTTAACCGGTTATTCGTTTTAGGAACATGTCTTTGTAATGCTTTGTTCCAAACCATGCCTCCAGAATTTTTATAACGAGTATTATAATTATCATAACTACTATAAGCATTTGTTTTGTTTGGTAGGTAGTTAGGTAAATTATAATTTAGTTGCTTATTTATAAGCCATACTTTGTTAGATCGTGCAGTTTTTTTTGTATCATATAAGTCCGTAATAACAGAATCTGGAGTTATTTTTCTAGACAAATCAAAGATAGCTATAGAATCATCTAACAATAATTTATATTCTAAATCTGTATTATCTAAACTAATAAAATTACTATTAGCATATAAACGTTTTACACTATTATACAGTTCAAATACTGTTTTCAAAAATGATAATTCTGATGCAATGATAACCGTTTTAAGTTTTTTAATAAAAACAAATTCTATCGGCCTCCCATCTCTAAATGCTAAAAATTGGTAAGGATTATTTCCATTAAAAGCTAGCACTGCATATGACCCCTGTAATCTATTTACTACCTGTTCTACTGAATCTAACGTAAAAGGTAATTTACCATTATTAGAAAATTTATTTAACAGCCGTACTATTGCTTCACTATCAACATCCGCATCTTTTTCCCCACCTAAATTATTAATAATTTTGTTATGGTTTGTTAAAGTACCATTATGGATAGCTATTGTATCTTGTATTCTTATAGGATGGTTGTTTTGATTATTATAAGAATTACCTACAGAGCTTTTTCTACAGTGGCTTATAAACATTTTTGCTGGGGAAACATTCTCTCTCCATATTTTTAAATAACCTTCATAATCATTTTTTGTGCCGCCATAAGTTTTTAGAAATTCTGACGATTTTATGCCTGCTTTCTGAATCATATAATTACCATCTTTAAAAAGAGTAGCAACACCAGTTGCATCAGTACCTCTTTTTTCAGTAAGTCGCATTAATTCGCTTACTAAAAATATAACGGATTCCTGTCTAGATATTTCTTCTTTTTTTTTCAGATCTCCAAACATTAACGCTCCTACAATTCCACACATTTAACATTTCCTCCTATCAATTACTTTTTAGTACAATTATAATATTTTGATTTATGTCCAGTTTATTTACTTATTAATACTCACTATATTGGTTTAGTAGTTTATGATAAGCAGTTTTGATCTTTATAAAGTCTAAGTTAGGAGCAGTAGTAGCAATTTGGTCACTAAATATTGATGTATCTATATCAACCATGCACTTTCGTGCATTATACAATTTTATTTTTTTGGCATATTCAGGTACAATTTTAATATCGTGTTCGATAGTATTAGCAATTGGTGGTAGTATTTCTTTATTGTCTGCTGATGCTAACTGGTGGTACTCTGAGTCCTTCCAAATTAATTCCACCTTCTTCGTAAGTTCTTTTTTTTTATTCGTGAAGTTCTTAAGTAGGTATTTTGCGTAGTTAAGATGCTCTACACTTTGAGTTGTGGTGTATGTCTCAAATTGCTCACCATCAATTTCAGTAATATTTTCTTTGTAATTCGATAAAATATGCATTGTTAATTTGGTTGATTGGCATATTTCATCATTTTTATCAAGTTGTACGAAATCAAGTGATATAATTAAACCATCAATTTTTTTTGTGTCATAATCTATGATGAAGTTTCTTACATCTAGTATAGATAATAAAAATGCATATTTTTTATTATTACCATATAGTACCTCATTAGGTATATTTGCATATAAAGTAAATATATGTTTATAGTCATTGTATAACTGAGATAATATGTCTGTAACAAATATTCTTAAATCATTAAAAGTAGTTATATCAAATATTAAACATAAAGGAAAATTAATTTTAGCTTTTTCACCTATAGTTTTTAATTGAGTAACAGTTATATTTTTTCCTAATAAAATATCTATATTTTCTATAAATGCTGGATCAGCAACAGATGTTAGATACGATCTCTTATGTATAGCTATTCTATTATTATATGATGGGTTTATTAAAGTATAGCCATAAATTTTCTTTACTTCATTATTTTCTAATGCTATAAGTTCTTCTGCCCCACAGAAAATTGGGGTTCCAACTGGTAAGTTATTTAACTGTTTCAAAAGTCTTACTGTTACTATTGTTTTGGCATCAAGTTCTGGTAAAAATACTGTGGTTAATTCATTTTTCATTATCTACCTCTTTAACTATTGGCTATATATACATATTAAACTATACTTTGACAACTGATCCTAATTTTTGTGACCAAATACATGAACCTTCTAATGATAGATTTTTTACATATTCTTCTATATCATCTTTTAGTAATACTTGTGATATATGAGTAAATGTATTTTTAGATAAATAGTTATTTATTTCAATTAGCCATTCTTCTAAATTAGTACATGATGAGACAATACGTAAATCAATTAATTCATCTATAGCCGACCCAAGTAATTCATCAGGATTTTCTTGTACGGCCAATTCTGCTTCAATGTCTTTCCAACTTTTACCTTCAACTCTACGCAATGCAATAGGCTGTGTAGCTAATTTTTCTAAAATTTCGTAAGCTGGTCCAATCTTCATTAAACTATGTTTAACTTGCTGAATTAACTCTAAAGATTCGGCGGTCAAAATGTTATAATATTTATATAAATTTGAAGTATTACTGAATCTGTCAGAGTCCCAATCTGCTGGATAGTTATTTAATAACTCGTGTTTTATTTTTGAGGCTTGCTGGAACCAACCATCGGTAGACATTTTTAATAACCCATACCTAGAAATTTCAACTGCTTTTATAGCTATAGAATAAAATAGACAAGCTAATGCTGCTACAGCACTCGGGCACATCATACCGTCCAAGGCTCTCAGTTCAACATGAAATTGGTCAACATCTCCGTTATAATCAAAAGTTGTATATTGGTAGTTTACCCACCCATATTTTGTTGCATTTGATTCCCTGAATACTTTATCTCTTACATGCTTCATATCTCGTAAGGCTGGAGAAATGTGTAAAATCGACACTCTATATTTTTCCCATCTTGTTAAATGCTCGATGTCATTTAAACCAATAGACATCCATGTAATTGCGTTTTGATATCTCCGACATAGCTGGTGGAAATTTGCTAGTATTATTTCAGGTATCGATCTTTCTAATTCATTTATTCTTGAATGTCTCCAATCATCGTTTACATTTTCGAACATACTATTATAATAACTAGTTAATAAATGCATATGAATACTACATCTTTCGTCAACATATCCACCATTTTTATCAACTAAATCTACAATTTTCTTTGACATTTGAAAGAATTCATTATAATCTATTCTCCTTCCAGACGTGATTACTTCTATTCCTTTATGTCTTCCGGTCCCGCCAAGCAAGCTACCGTCTGTTGTAATACTATGTACCCCAGTTTTAGATAAATTCCCATAACTATTGGACGGAGATAATTCTTTTTTTATTCGTTTTCTAATAGCTATTGGATCATTAGCATCATTGTATTTAATAGGACATACATCACATTCTACCGTATAATTTTTGCAATCTAAACACGCGGAATAAAATTGTGAACATTTTATACCTAAACATTTAAATTTAAAATTTTTACAATCATTACATTTATTTTTAGAACATGATTTATTTTGATGGTGTGCACATGTCGCCGCCATTACTATATGTGAACATACTTTAATTGACAAACACTTTTTCCAACAATCTTTATAATTCAAGTATTTACAAGGACATACTTGATTTTTTCCATGGCATGTTCCTGTAGAGTCAGGTAAATTCATTTCAAATTCTAAACCTACTTTCAAAGTATTTCTTAGAATGTTTTTCCAATAATGTACTTCTTTACTTCCTAAAGCTTTTCTACTTTCACTATTGAAAAACATCCATTTACTACGAGAATTGATCATTACTAGCCTCCAACATGATTAGTGATATAGTATATTTTGATGTTCTGATAAGTTCCAATTTTGCTCTATATTTGTATCAAAAGTCTTAGTTAAATTAATAAATAAATTTTCTATATCTATTGCATATTTTTCATAAGTGCACATTTTTTTAATATCTTCTAAAATTATATCCAAATGTGCTAGGGCCCCACTTATGTCAGGCACACATATTAAACCATATACGCCTAGTAATCCTGGTACATTTGGATATAATTTAGCAAAGTACTTATCATTTTTTAATAATTCAATATTTTGAAAATTATTAGTGACAGCGGTCATTTTTGTTATTAAATCTGTCGCAATAACTGTAGCAACCGATAACAAACCTTTGGTTAATATGGGGTGTTTAAGCATTATACCACCAGGAACTCTGTATTCTAAAGTTCTACTATCTATTCTAAAATCTCCAGATTTACCATATGGGACTATAGCTGTACATCTTCTATGAGAGTCAATATATCCTTCGTGAATTGCACAAATTACGCCTATATAATAATCTAATACTCTAGTGAATTGTATGGCTATTTTTCGTGTGGTTATGTTTTCGCCTAATAATTCTTTAGGTAATCCAAAATGAAGATGAAATCCAGCTGTTACTCCTCTATAAAAAGACGTCGCATGCATTTGGACTTCATCACCGCTTTTCTTTTTTATTTGGTTGTGACCCTTTTTCAATAATTTTCGAATGTTGTTTACAACTTTGTATGGATTATAGCTAGGAGCAGGCCTTATTTCAGCCAACATACCATCACTGCCCATTGTAGCCCATTTGTCAAAATATTTGTGAGCATGTACTATATTTCCAAATTTTGTATTTACTATAAAAAATTCAGGGTCACAACCTAAACTAATTTTGTAAACACCATTTGGGTCTGAATCAAAACGCAAAGACTCAAATAATTCCTGACTTACATAAGATGTGTCTTCATTGTTAATTATATCATCTAAGCAAGCAGGTTGTACTTGTAGAACGATGTCTGCTCCATTTAATTGTTTTAATTTTATCAATTTATTTTTTTTAATATTCAACTTTTTCTTATATTGTTCTGGAAAATAAATTATATTTTTTCCTAATTTTATACTACTCTCTGATAAATTTAATTGCATATATTATCATCCTTTGGGTCTATCATACTCTACATTTACCTCTTTTCTATCTCACAACCTAATTTTTTATAAACATTCCATCTACATCCATATGTACCTTTATTATAAAATTGATGTTTTAACAATGAGTGGTTATCTACATAGTCATAAATAATCGCATCTTTTTTACCATCTGATGTTCTTTGTAGTCTCCCGACTATTTGTTCAGTCCTGGTAGCATTACGAAAAGGTAAGCATAAAAATCCTCTGTCTATTGGTGCATAATCAAATCCCTCTCCCAACAAATCACTTGTAGTTACTAACGTTTTTATTTTACCTTCTTCTAATAAAGATATAGTTTTATTTATATCTTTCTTACTATAACTTCCTGTTGCTATGCCTACTTTATCACATAATTTTATTTGTAAAAATTTAAATAATTCTTCAGCATGTAATTTCCTAGCTGTAACTACAATACTGATATGGCCATTTTTTGCTTCTTTTACTACATCGTTTACTATCTCTAAAGTTCTTTCAGTATTTTCTGATAAGCTTTTTAGTAAAGCACCATAATTAGTTAATGTTGAATTATTGTTGCCTAATTCTTTATATATTACTTTAGGGGTTATTATTCCTCCATATTGTCTAACTTTTTCTAATGGTACAGTATGCAATATTTTTCCTAAAATTTGGTACATTTGTGTATGTAGTCCGTCCCGTCTTAGTGGAGTAGCTGTTAATCCATATTCATATATTGGTGCCAACTCTGTTAGAATTTTGCTAAAAGTAGTGCTTGGACAGTGGTGTGCTTCATCTATAATTACTAAACCAAATTCATTTTTCATTTGACGTACTTTATTCATATTTCGTACTAATGTCTGTACCAAAGCAATAGTTATAATATTCCCTATACGCCATTTTCCATTTCCTATACTCCCTATATCACATTCTTTTAAAGACGGCAAAAATTTATTTATTCTATTTATTACTTGGGTTGCTAATGGATTAGTGTGTGTCAACCACAATGTTTTTTGTTCCAACATAGGTAATAAACTTAATCCAATAACAGTCTTTCCACTTCCAGCAGGGGATACTATCAGTCCTTCACACCCATTACTCGTCAACTCAACTAAAGCTTCAGATTGATAAGACCGAAGTTTTATATTAGAGCTGTCTATGGTATTTGTTATTGGGCAGTAAGCTTTTTTAGATTTTATTTCTAGCGGTATACTAAGTAAATTACAGTAATCAATAATTTTATTTAAGTAGCCTCTCGGAATATATAATCTGTTACCTTTTTCAATTTCATAATTAACTAATTTTTCTTCGATCCCAAATGTAGAATAACCATTTTTTAAGGCAGAAGTAAATTTTGGATTGTCTAAAATTAATTCAGGAAGAATTATATCTGATAAACTATCTGGACACTCTTGAAGAAGTAATTTATTGCTAATTGTTATCTTCATTTAATATCTCATTTATTTTATCTTTCCATTTTTTATTGTCATTAATAATGAATGTAAATTGTATTGGTTGTTTACTTTGTTTCTTAGTGTTGTTTACTTTTGCTGTGGTATTAGTGCCAGATAGTTTTTGTTTTTGGAATTTCAAAACACATTCTAACAATTTATGGCATTTTTTATTAACCTTTTTTAAGTAAAGTGGACAATTTAGGCAAAATATTTTTTTAACTATTGCAGTACTAAATAGAGTTAAATTTGTTTTTTTTCCTGATAGGCCATTTCCTGATACGAATTTATATTTTAGAAGTTGTGGGTAAATATTTTCTATAAACAAAATTGGGTTTTTCTTGTAAAATTGTTTATAACAAAATTTGGCATGTAAATTCATACAGAGATTACATTCCAGACAATATCTCTGTATGAATTTATGCTCTGTTAACTTTTTATGTTTACGTTTTTTATTCTTTTTTCCCATCAAATAAATTCACTGTTAATTATCTATTTTTTGTACATAAGCCTTTACGCCTAATTGTACACTAATAATAATAAAACCATGGCACTCAACCCCATTATTTACCCAACTATCATAATAGCAATCTATTACTAACTGTCTACCGTCTTGGACATGTGGCTTAATGAGTCGTTCTACTCTATTAGAGTTCATTTCATAGACAGGTAATAACTGTTCTTTTTGTACGTATTGCCCATTACCATCAGGATGGCTATCTACTGTTTTTAAATTAAAAAAAGCAATTTGGGCATCACCATTATCAATTAATTGTGGGTCACCAACTACTCTACCAATTAATTCAGTTCTATTTTTTGTTAAACCAAAGAATTTATTATCATCACTCATATATCGTACTCCTTATAGATAATATTTGTATCTAAATTGTTTCTTAATCCATCCAATAATAGATGGAATATTTGTTTGTTTATTATAAAATTTGGTGAATTATTTGATATCACCGTACTACATGGTTCGTTTTCTATATTTTTATAATTATTTGTCATATCTTTAAAAATAACTTTTTCTTCATTTAATAATAGGTTGCTTGACGTTATAGTACTTTTTCCAGCTAAAGACCAATGTAGTAGCTTACTTGGGATATCTACAACAGGAGATTCTAAACATTTTAATAAATCTAAAGTTTCAAGAGATGCTCGGCTAGCAAAATAAATCCTATTCTGTTTTCGAACAATTAAATTAATTATGTTGCTAGTATTAGAAATTTTAGTCTGCTCATGGTGCTTAATTAAATCAAACACATCTATTTCGGCAGCCTTTTCTTTAATAATATTACAAAGTATTTGTGATGTGCTTCTCCTAAATCCTTCGTCAACTAAACTATTTACATTTCCAGTACAAATGGCATCAACCACTACACCACTTAGTGCTTTTACTCCATGTTTTTGTTTAAATATTGAATTTGCCACTTTATCCAAAAAGAATTCTACGGCACAGTTAATTTTTTGGTTATCTCTTACATATGAATTCTCCACAATTCGCATAATATTATAAGCCAATGCTATTACTGGCCCAGTATTGCTTTTTACTCCAGTTAATTTATTAACAATCTCTGCATGTTCTTCATTTGTTAGAGGTTCAAACGCTTTAATGTGATAGTCAGCCAGAGACATTTCTTTATACCTAGGTTGGCCCATTTTGTTATTTAATTCTTTAATGATGTTGTAACAATATTTATTTGGGTTAGTAAATGCTTTAAGCAACGCTTCTTTTGCTTCAGGTGTGTGAAATGCTGCACCAAAAATAACATCCCCATCAAAATCTAGGCCTGACGATCCCAAACTATTTTTTGATACTCTTATAGTAAATCTACAAAGAGGGTCATCGATTATTTGTAATTTTTGAAATCTAATTGAAGGGAAACCAGTGCAAGGAAATCTTTCGATTACTATAATTTCACTATTACTAATTTTTAAATCTTTAGCCATTTCTCTATGAATTGCTACTGTATTTTTTGGTAATGAATTACTTAAAGTAGCTACAGCTTTGATAGAATGTGGATATCTTACAGCCATACCATGTATAGATAATTCTCCAGATTTAGTACTCATTTTTTTGGCAATTTTATTAAAATATATTGTTATGGCATTCATAAATAATACCAACCTGTTGCCATTATTTATATCATTATTAAATTTATTTCCTAAGTCAACAATATTATTTACTAAAGATCCAATATCATTTAAACCAAATTTACCAGACTGATGTCTCCAACATTTACGTAAGTTGTTGCTAGGAATATATAACATGTTAATTATGGTTGCTGTACATTGGTTAGGAATAGGTCTTACTAAACCTTCAAATTCTATTTTATTATCAGAATTAATGCACACCATATAATCTTCAGGTAGAGACAACATAAATCCATCAGGATAATAATTTTCATCTAGTACAGACCCAATGATACATTCTTTTGGAATTATTGAAGAAGTAGTAGTATCTGCAGGTATTACATCTAGTAAATTAACTATTGGTAATTCTTTATCCACTATTCCTTGTTTAACTTTTAATATTTTTATCATGTCATGCAAATCTTCAGTTCCCTGCATATATCCCATGATTTCATCAGCAACTGTATTATTTTTACCAAGCCAAGTATCTAATGCTCTAAATTCAACTGTTGAAAATTTTAGTCCAGCACCCCTTAACCCCCTCCCATTCGTAGTAGACGTATCTCCCCTATCCCAAATAGCATCTTCTACATCTTTAGTTATTCCCCAAAATACTTTACCTACTACTGCTTTAAAATTTCCTGTGTATGTGCAACATTCCCATTGGCCGCTTTTATCAAAACCACATTCTACTAACCTATTTTGTAGGTTGTCTTCAGTTATTTCTATATCATCCTCAAAAATTAGCTCTTTCTCGTTATGTATATTATTTATTAATGCTTCTAAAATTTGAGTTTTATTGTTTCTCTTCTTTGCCGCCTTACAAGACACCAAAACTTCTATTTTACGGTGATTTCCAGTACGTGGGTCAATAGCATACCCTAGATCTTTTATTCGGACTACGCCTTTATTAGCAGCTAAATTAGTTATCTTGGTTCCGTCCTTTAGATTACGACGATATTTAACTGTAATATTAGAAGCTTTTGTGGGAACACCACCAACATTAACTTCTATTTCCTGTATTTTATCCACCCATGCTTTATCAGTAAATAATTTAAATGTAATACATTCACCATCTTCAGAAATAGAAAGTTTTTGTCCTTTAGTCAATATATCACCTTCACTAACTAACAAGTCCCCAAATACTTGATATTTTTTCTTACGTTCAACATACTTACTTATTAAAGATCGGTCAATTATAAGTTGGTCTTCCCAATTATCAGGCACATCTGCAAATGCAGTAAATAAATTCCAACCAGTTCTACTTATACCAACATTAAATAGTTTTTGCATTGACAAAGATTTAATTAAGGGATACTCATCTCCTTCCATACCCAAAGTGGAATACAAATTTCTTTGTGGGTTATGATGTTTCAAAGCGAATGGACTATAATGCCGTAAGTCTTTGGTTAATATATAATTTTTATTGGCTAAACTGCCATCTGATAATCCAATGGAAGTCCAACCTCTAGAAAAATATTTACGATTCTTTTCAATCTGATATTTGTGACGATCGGCAGGATTGGTTAAAGTTTCAAAATCAAAATCTATGATTATCAATCGATGGTTCATGGCCCAACTATTCATATAATTTTTATGTACTGGAAATTGATTTATAATACTATTAATTGCCTTTTGTAAATTACGTATAGTAATACTTAATGTCCCCCACCCCACAGCATTAGATAATTGACTTATAAAATTCACACCCTTTATTAAAGCATCGTCTATTAACCCACTTGGATCTCCAAATAATATTTCACTTACTACATCTAAAAAATATAACTTTTTCTGTGTACGTTCGATAAAGAATGGACAAATCGAACGTTCTACTTCATTATTTTTTATAAGTAGAACTGTATTACTAATAAAAGGTATCGGTATATCTATAGAATGTTGATAACCGTCATGGTCAGTTATATATAATAACAAACAATCATTTTTTAGTATGGCATTAGAAGTTGCTTTACTGGATGCACCAAAACTTTTAATTTTTGCAAATAATCTTGAATTAAACTGCGATATAAAAGTACTTTGTATCATTTCGGCTTTTTCAAGGAAATTTAGCATGTCATTCTCCATTTAAATTACATGTTTTGTAGAAAATATTTGGCTTCAAGTAGTCTATATGCAGTATTTATTAGATTAGGAAACAGATCTAAATTATTAATTAATAAATTTAGGCATTGTAGATTATTCATACTAAATAAGTTAGTTACTAACCATTGCAAAATTTCACTTGTATTATTAGATGATGAAACGATATTTAAATTACGTAATGTGGTTATATAATTTTTGAAGTCTGGTTGTGGTGTATTATGTAGAAACCAATAGTTTCCTATAAAAGAATGTACTTTATTATAAGTAATTATATAGTCTTCTTTATTTCTTATACTTAAATTTGATAGTACTATATGTAAAGATTTTCTATTTAGACTAAGTAGTTTATTTAAAGCCTTTAACTTGTCTGTAGGTAAAAAATTCATTGATGGACGGATATGTTTAAGACGTAATACATTAAGCACTAAATTATAACTACTATTTTTAAATGACTCAAATAATGCTTCTTGTTGTAATAGCGGTATATTTTGTATAGGTTGTGGATTTAAATATGGTGTTGCTACTACAGTAAGTGGTAGGTTTAATTTACCACATAATTTTTTATTTTTATTTAATAGTTTAATTTTAGTTAAAAAATTAGTAAATTGATGTTTGCTCAATTTATTTTTACTTGGTGCATTAGTAAGGTATGGTAAAGCTAAATTTACTAATTTACGTTCTAGTCTTAATTTATGACTTTTACCATATCTAAAAAATAATATAGTTGCTGACTGTGTTAATATGCTTTCCTTCATATATATATTATATTTAGGATAAATTGATTGTACATAGCCTAAACTATGCCGTGTGGGGCCAGCATGCCCAGTAGCAATATTTGATTCTACTATACGTATTGGTCTGCCTTCGTCAAACATAATTAACCTTTAGTTTTTAGCATTTAGTAATGAGGTTATTTCTTTATGTATAAATTTAGGTAAATTGTGAAGTGATAACAAATTTTTAACATTAATTTTTGTTATCTCTGAGTAGTGATGGCTTATTCCTTTTATCGACTGAGCCAAAAAATTTTTTTGATGCATTAAACGGTTTAAAATTTTCAATCTAGTGATTGGTGATGATGACAATATACGTAATTGTATAGGCATGTCCTCGTTTATAGTAACTATTTTTAAGTCTGAAATAATGTTTTCTATGCTCGACTTATTTTTAGGCCACAAACTATTTTCTACTGAAAAAGATATATGTTTTAACATTTTTGTCCATGCAATTACATGTGCTATAAAAATGTACTCATTACATGTAAGTAAATTTATTACATTTGTAATAGGTTCTAAAAATATTATTTCTTGTGTATATGCAGATTGTGCTACCAATTTTTTTATAGATTGTATAGATAAATTAGATCCATTTATAACAATTTGTTTGCGAGAACAACGATATTTTCCATTTTTACCAAACCTATAGAACATACATTCTGTTGTTATAAAAGGAAATTCTATCAACTCATCTATTTTGCTAAATTTAATTTTAGTTACTAAATTATTATATTTTAGCCTATATAATATAAATAATGAATTTACTAAATTATGTTTTTTATTTAAAATACCTACAATTTTGTAAGTTAATCCTGGTATTAAATATTTTCCAATTTCATACATTTTACACCTACACAGTTTTATTTACATTATTTACATGTATTGTAGAATTATCCATTGTGATTATACTTAAATAGTCATCAGTTAAAATACTAGCTACATCTTCAATTATTCCAGAAATAAATAGTGTATTATAAGCACTAGTCTTGTTTATTTGTTTTAATGCAACCACTAACCGTAATTTCTCTAAGTTGTCATTACCATCTTGCAAAATAGTAGTTTCTATTTTGTTTGCAACTTCACTTAGTGGAGTAGTTGCGGCAGTTTTTATTTTATTGGCAATAACTTTATCGGTGATAATACTCTGAAATGAGTCTTGATTGGCCAGCCCTAATAATCTACCAACATACCTAATTTTATTTTTTTCTTCATCTGAAACTACAACATTTACTAAATTACACATATTTATATTATGTCCTCCAATAAGTTATGTTAATCTTTCACTAAATGCATAGGCTTCTTCCAATAAAGGATCATCTATGTCTAGTTCTTGGATTGAAATAATTTGTTCTAAATTTTCTCCAAATATTAAAAATACATCTTCTATACTTATACCATGGTTTGATTTAACTATCAAAGAAATTAAATCAGCAATTAAATCTATGCCTTTATTATAAGGAATTAATATTGCACTTCCAAATGTTTCATTTAGTATAAAAATATATGTATCAGCTGTTTCTGGAAGTACCTCTGGTAATGTATTAGCTAATATTGGAACCCCATGTATAACTATACTATTTGGATCATATTCACTTGCTGGTATGGCATTTAAATACTCCATAAGCTCAATTTGTGTAGAAAAAATATCTGTTTCACCGAAAAGTAAGTCTAACCCACCATCCTCCCCCAATTCACAAAGATATGTTAATATATATACTTCGTTGCCTATTAATTCATGTATTACTGGCATGTGTATTACCTTCTGAAATTTTAGTTTTTGGATTTAAGATAATATTTAATTTATTATATTTATAAACTAAATTATTTATTACATTATAATCACGTGGGTACAATTTCATGTCTTTTATTAATGTAGGACAATAAAGTGGTGATATATTACAAAAAATTGTCGGGGTAATATTAACACCATCATATAATTTTAATAAAAAACAGTGTATTTCTTGTTCTTCGATATTCAATGTTGGCATTATACTTAGGCTATGGTTAACTTCATCCAATCTTACTCCTAATTGTATATAAATTTTGGATTTTACGGTCTCAATTGGTGATCTGTTTTTTAAAGTTACTAACATGCTAGCAGACCATTTTTCGTTGAACTTAAAATTCCTATATCTTAAAACTCTACCATCTGGTAAAATAATTATCACAAAACAATAATTAATTGGATTGTTGTGCATGACTAACATCATCTGTGTTAGTATAAATTGTCAGAAACTCATCCATATTAAAATTAAGGAAATCTTGTATCATGGAATAGAAGAATTGATATCCTTTAGACTCAACAGGCATGATTTCTGGATGATATTGTGCACCACATGCATTATATTTTGGATAAACAAACACTTCGGTTTCCGGCAAATCCCATTCCTCTCTGGAGTCATTACGTCCAAAATATACATCACTTTCTTTATTCGCCCAACCAATAAGACGTGCTTCATCTGTTAAAATACTCATCTGATGATGCAAACTGTTAATACGGATAGGCTCTTTGATAGCATCGGAATACATTAAATGGGTGCCGTTACCTAATGCATGCTTAGATACATGATGCATCATGCGACCACCACACATAACATTTATAAATTGGGAGCCTCGGCATATACCAGTCATCTTTATATCATACTTGCGAGCTACTTTGAAAATTTCTTGTTCTTGTTTATCTCTCGACGTATTAATACTACACATCCCTTTTGGACTCGTGTCGCCATATAATGACGGACTAACATCGGCTCCACCAGTAAATAAAACTAACTTAAATTGTTCTGGATTTTGCATAAACTGTTCAATGTCTGCAACAATGTCTCCTAAACCAGTAATGGCTTTTTGATAAAATAAACCTGATACTACTAAAATTTTATTTCCCATTGAATTATCTCCATTTTTTAACTTCTGGAATGATGTAATTGACACCATTATATTATTATACTCATAAACCCCTACAAAAAAGGGAAAGAAAACTATATTTTATTGCCTAGTAGTTATTAAAGCTAAACTTTAAATTGTTTATTTGGCTATTGGCCAAAAACCATTCACTACTTTTTTTCTATTTTTTATACTGCGAAGAAATGTGTAGATAAATGCTTTATGTATTTTGCCATTAGTTAATTTTACATCAACTTTTTGTAAATCATACAAGTTATTATTTCCTTTTGGATCATAACCTTCGATTTTATTTAATTCCTTAAAAACTGCCGACTGATATTCATGTAATTCACCGTGAACAACACCATCTCTTTTTAATACTACTCCAGGAAAGTTACCCAAATCAAACATTTCTGCATTTGAAATAGTAGCATTACCTAAATTAGTTCTTTGTCCGTTAAATCTTCCGGCATAATACCCACCTTCTTTTAAAGTTCCATATACAAAAAGTTTTTTCATACAAATCCCTATATTTAAGTTATTGCGATTAATTTTATATAAGAAATTTCTTCACTTTTGATTGGTACGAGCGTACCATCTAATGCTGAATTTAACAATAGTGATGGAGCCTTAGATAACAAACCAATAGAGCCGAAATCTACTCTGTTCTTATGTATAACATCTTTTATTTCTTTCATTCCCAAACGTTTATATATTATAGTACCAGAACATTTATTTTTTATAGACAGCACATACTCTTTAGCTTTAATCACCATTTATTGCCACCAGCTTGTGCGACATTCTTATGTTCTAAAAAGAAAGACTGTAGTAATTTTACATCCATCAATTCTTCAGGATGCCATTGAACACCCCTACATTTCCATAGAGGGATATTGATGGCTTCAATGATAAACCCTTTGTTTTTAGCCTCTAATCCATATTTTGTTAGTGCAACTAGCTCCATACCGTTTAAATTATAAGATAATGGCTTATTAATTAAATATAAGCATTGGTGGTGCATACTATTAACAAACATAGTCTTAAATTTAAACTTATGATCAACATCATTATATAATATGTTTGTATTTACTGTTAAATTATGAATTTTATTTGTGCGTGCTGCCGATAAACTTGAAGCGCATTGATTATGGTATGGAATATGTTGTAAGAAATCAGTGAATTTTGAAATTTCTTTTTTATACAGCATGTATTCTCTTACAATCAGTTGGAATCCTCTACAAATACCTAATACTTTTTTATGCTTATTTATAAATGTATGAAGAACATCTCTCTCAAACATATCTTTTAGAGGGTCAACTGATTGACTGTTTAAGTTATCTTCTTCGTAATAAATTGGATCAACATCAATACCACCAGGTAAAAGAAGGAAATCACAGTCATTAGCAATAGTATTAATATCACTTAATGGTGTTACTAATATTGGTTCAAATCCCGCGGTTTGGACATATTGAACATAAGCCTGATTTATATAAAATTGCGTTTTACTTTGTGACGCTGTAATTGCTACTTTCATATTTTCCCCTTTTAGGCCTCTAATGCCCATTCCTTATTAAATACATAGTTATTGATATTTTTTGCAGCCTCTGTAAAATAATATATAGAATTTTTACTAAGTAACGGTAATACATATTTTTTTATTATCATTTTAGCCTCAGCTAGTTTTCCATAGTCTATAATTTCTTGGATTGTAGTGTCACCTATTGTTTTTATTAATGAAGATAATTTGTCATCTCTGATTAACTTTAAACAGTCCTGTGTTAAACTGTCCATTAACATCACTAAAGTTGGACTTTTCATCCAAAAATTACTTAATACTCGATACTCTACTCCATATTCAGTAGGTCTATGACATCCAGATTTTCCATATAGTTTCCTTCTTTCAATAGCTTCATCACTATGATCTAATTGTACTGAAATAAGTCCATGAAATGTATCCATTGCTTTTACTAGCTCTACTTTACCAAACGGGTCTAACAAGAACTCATTTCCATCCCCCTCTACATGCCCGACATGGATGTGGCCTCCACAACTTCTAAAATTAGGATTATGATGTGTTGGGATTGGATTAGTTTCCAATGTCCATGCATTAAAATCAGCACTACATCCGAAATGTTTTGCTTCATCATTATCTAATTCATCATCATCAAAAACAGCTGACGGTAGTACTGTTAATTTATGACCGTCTGGAATATAATTCAATATCTCTTTAAAGCTATCGCTTATTGCTTCTACTAAATCTTCACCGTCATTAGCAATCCTAGTATTAAATTCAAGAGCCACATTGTCAACTTGAAGCCCAGAATTACATTTTAATTGATGTGGGTTCTCTTTAGTTCCTGGAATAATTCCTATGGCTGATTTAAGTTTGCCATGTTTAGTAATAAAGAATTCTGGGTCTGTACCTATTGTAGATCGTGTTGGCATACAAATTATCTCCTATTGTTAGCATACATATTAATTCTAAAGGAAACTTTTAATTATAACAAATATAGGCTTTTTTTATATTATACGGTATCATTACTATTAACTAATTTTTTAACTTGTTCATTTAATTTTTCATCCAGTGTAGTATATGAGCATAAACTTACAATACCAGTATTGTTATGAAAATTTTTGGTTGTTATATTAACATCTCTATATTTATTATACCATACTCTGCGACTAAAAAATAATCGTTTTGTATTACTTACAATAATAAATAGTTTATTGGTTATTTTATTTAAATATTCAATATCATTATCTTTTTGTGGTTTATAATTAAGTATTAACCACTTAAACATATTTACTACGGACTCATCATTTATAATAGTTGTATCATAACCATGTTCAATTAAGTATTTTCTTTTCGCACCTAAACGAATAAGCATAGTATACAGTGAAATTAAGTATGGAGCTTTCATCCAAAAATTAGGCCCTGTAAATACCCACAATTGTTTGTCTGTGTTTAAAGCTTTTTCTACTGTTGATAACGAATTCAACCCCATGCTTTTTTCAAATTGGTTAATTAATGAAATAGAAAATTCTAGATCTTTTTGGAATTTATTAGGGTATTTGTGTACTGTATCATCGTATACTGCTAACCTAGTAGTGGTTGTATCAATTTTTGGATATTTTCCATATTTATATTCCATTCCCCATATAGAAACAGAATTTTTATTTAAATGTGCTTTTATAATATCAGGTAAAAAATCACGGCATTTCGTTAAATCATTACATTGTTTATATCCATTAGATTTACTACTAATAAATGCAAATTTAATATCTACTGACTGGTAGATCTCAATTAATATGTTTGCTGTTTTTAAATATTTTATTTTTATTGCCAATTGTTATCTCCTAAATTTTTAAGTTAGGTATACTAGCTGTAGTTATTTCAATGTTTAGTAATAACTAAAACTACCTAACACTTTTTTACTATCCTCATTTAGCGGGCTTTCTTATTTATAGTTAAACCATGTAATCCTATAGAATTATTCATTAATAAAGAAATTTCTGCAAAATTACTTAATACTCTTTTTACGTAACCATCATTACCATTGACATAATCATATAATGCTTTTTTCCAAGAACCTTTTTCTTTTCTATAGCTTAATAATATGTAGTTACATGCCGCAATATTTTTTTTATAATCATAGGCATCAATGGGCTTATTCCAAATATGTTCTTTTGTTAATTTTTTAAACCATACTGAAGTTCTAATTTGTCCTAGCCCTTTTGCTCCTTTAGAGGAGTGTGCATAGCGATCAAATCCACTTTCTTCTTTAAATACTGCTAAAAGCATATAACAGGTCTTATAACGTGCTGTTTCACGTACTAAAGAAATGATGTCTGATTTAGGTATGTATTTTTTAGAATTTTTATATACCCAATTAATTAATATATCAGGTACAACGATGTTAGAATTTTGTTTTTTATTAACAACAAAAAGTTTTTGTTTCAATAAATTATTTTCTTTTATTAATTTTTTATTTGTTATATGTTCTGATAATAATAATTTATTGATTCCTGTGTAAACATGTAAGTCTAAATTTTTTTGTTTAATCGCGGTTATATTTATTGCTATCAATATAATCGCTACTATTACTATCAGACTATAAACAGATACTAGATAATATATACTCCGTACCGCCATTCCTATATGACGTGATACAAACATAAAAAAATTACGTAACTTAGTATTTTTTATAATCATAGATTGGTATCCTATAGTTGGTATAGTTTGGTTTAATATGTACTTATTAAGTACCCAGATTCACGCATTAATTTAATACAATTAATAGATGTTCTATCAATTGAAGGAATTGTTACGTTACCAGAGCCTAAATAATAAATTCCTATAGAACACCACCAATGATCCCAATGTTTATTTATGGAAGATCCATTTACTAAATCTTTCATGTTATAGAGAAGAAGCATCAATAAAGCAAAATGCTTTTGTATTATACACAAATCTTGGGTATTTCCACTGACAGATTTAATACCCTGAAAAAAATGTTTTATAATTGATAAATTTAAATTGTTTGGTAAATCAAGTGAATAATTATATAGTCTTATTAAACTAAGTAATATGTGTGTGTAAGGAATTAGACAAAACCAATTCTTATTTGGCTTTAATATGTAATTATAGGTAGGATGTATTTCATTGTTTTTCTTATGACAGTCAGTAATGACGCTATTTGTTTTTACTTTAAAAATAATGCTCTTTTTATCCCAATGTAATTCTTTTTCAAAAGCATTTAGTAGTCTTTGAATATTATATATTTGCTGATGAAGAATTGGTATAAGTGGTGAATTAATAATTTGTTTCGTAATTCCTATACATAGTGTGTCTGTTTCATAGTTTAAATCTATTAATACATCACTGATATCTTCTACTAATACTTCTTTACATGCAGTCATACTAGTTAATGCCTGTACAGTATTATCTTTGCGTTTAGAAGCAACAAAAAAATATAGTTTATTATTTGTATATATAGACATATTTATATTAAAATAAAATTTCTTTTGTCTTCTTAAACATATGTAATTCATAAACTATAAGTGTTTTATTGCTTTTATTTCTGCGGGTCCGATACTTTGTTCATAGTTTTGTAATTTAAATCCATGTTTCACTAGTAATTCAGGCAACATTTTTTCTTTAGTAAATATAATTAATTTTTTTGTATATGTGCTTAATGTTTGTTTAATTAGATATCTAAGTGATAATTCTAAAAATAATTCTTTATATTTAGCTTCCCATACTTGTTTATGTGTTACCAACAATAAATCGTCTGCTATCAGACTATTACCGACTACACTTAGTTCCAATGAGGCAAGCATTATTTTAATTCCATTGTCATTTTTTTGTGCGGTAATTGTACATGCTATGTCGTCAGGAATACCGTTGTAATATGCTACACTAAACTTATGTTCAGATTCAAATTTATTAGTTTCTTTTTCAGTAAATGGGATGTAATTCATAAGCACCTAAATTGGTAGGGATTAATTAATTTTTTATGGGGATTATTTAATCCAAGAAATATAAACCTCTTATTTTCTTTGCACATTTTGGGCATCCAAGTAAACCTAGAATATGGTAATGGGCGCCAGTATTAATATTTTCATAACGTAAACGTGCTGTTTCTTGACTTATCCATTGGGAAGATGAACACTCTAAACAAAATAGCAATGTCCATTCATTGCCAGCCAATGCTTGTAGGCATTCAGCACAAACAGGTACAACCATCTCGCTTTCTGTATTTGCCTCTTTTAACTCCCGATCTCCAAGTGGTATGGTAATATATTCTACAGCAGGATAATCTTCTGGGGAAAAATTTGGGCCGTGTGATAATTCACAATGGGAAGAGTCTAATTCGGCTAACAAAATAAATTTTTCTTCTGGTTTCATTTATACCTCCTATAATAAAATTATGTCTATATTATTATAAAGGTTAAATTAATTAATATGAGTGTTATTGCTTTGTTTTAATTTATAACATTGATACTGAACAGTACATTTTTATAAACAGTCTATTTTTACTTCTTCAAGTTGTAAATCTTCTTCATTGGTGGACTCCGTTAAATTAATCCTTGTTATTTAATACTATTTTAATTTTCTGAATCACTCAGCATTAAAATGAAATCAGTAGTATTTAGACCCATAAACCTAAATCTGCTTATTTCTTCTTTTGGTACTTCTATTTTACTTCCATTTCTTACAAATACCACATTTTCTATATCTATTTTATTCCACTTATCCCTTTCGTCTGCATTCGCAAATACTTTCTCTACATCTATTTCAATTTTTGGCATTGTTTAGATGCAATAAAACACTGACTAAACATGCCACACATTTTATTGCACCATTCTCCCAATTTATATAGTTTTATTTCAATTGTCAGATAATATATATATGTATACTAGTGGCAAGCACCATTAAAATTACTACTACCCGTAAATATGTCCGATAGAAAATGCTGCATCTGAATAGTCAGGTTCATAGTTTATTTTTAGCCAATGATCTATTTCATGGCTTACTGCTTCAGCACATAATTTACACGTCGCATGTTCCCGTCTAAAAATTACTGACTTTTTGATGGTAGGGATCATTGCTATCCGTGTTCTATCTTTACAGTGTGAACAATATACATTACCATATTTTTTAAGCCATTGTGGTGAAGGTATGATAAAAGTTTGCATAGCAATTATTATAAATAAGTAATATTAAGTTTGATCAGCCGATTTTAACTTAATATGTGGTGATTCAGGCATAGTTATATTATCAGCTAATTCTTTTCCAGCATAATATTTTTTAGCACGAGCAATAAAAGAATATAAAGTTTTACATGGGATGTATTTTTTATGATCCTTTGTGACCGCAGTTTTTTCGGAAAGAAAATTAATTTCGTCCGTAAAAGCTCTCATTGCTGCAATTGCTCTCGCAAATTCTTTACGAAAAGGCATTCGTTCTAAAGTAGGGTGTTTTTTGGACCACCCAATATAAATTTTATTGTTATGTAAAAAAGCAATAAGATAACTTTGTGGATTACCACGCGAAATGCGTAGCTTAGTTCTACCATCAATTTGGTTGTCTTCGAATACGAATGGTTTATTACGTTCAATACGCCCTAAAAAATTATTATCATATAAAATTTCCATTAAATCCTTCTCAAAATTTGCATCAAAAGTCGAAAAGTCCATCTTCAGCATTTTTGCTACCTTATTTAAATCAATAGTCATTGTATTTCTCCATTGTAAAGTATAAGTTATTAAAGTTGATGTTTTTGTATTAGCTTATTGTCTAATTTATAACAAAATTAAGTTCTGCTTAATCTTGTTTAACTTTAACATAACATTTTCATACCCCATGATTAAAATAGTTATAAATTAACAAAAAAATTTGTATTGTAAATAGTATATTTTTATTTTCTTTTAATAAAACAATGTTAAAACTGCATTCCCTATATCAGGCATTATATCATTATTTTCTTTTCCAACCAATCTATAAATACTGTTACGAGTCTCTAATATTCCTTTTTTTCTGTCTAATTTAAACACCAGTGAACTTTTCATATGATCTCCATAATTAAACTTCCCACAATTTCTTGATATTATTGTTCCAGTAACAATTAATGGTTGCAGACCTTCTTCTGGGAAAGCTTGCTCGATTTGTTCTTTAGTGTAAGATAAATGATGTACTTGCCAATCACTAATAGTCCCACCTGCTTTCTTGATACGCTTTTTCATTAACTAATGCCCTCTCTGTTAGGAATTTATATCATTGGCAGCCAATCCCACCATCTTCCTATATGCCCAGGATAATCCAACCCCCTCCATAAAGTATTATCAGTTCTCCCTGTTACTTCAGTGTGCCAATGTCCGAAAAACCATAGGGATGGAGAATACTTTTCAAATACTCTATCCAATGCATATCTGTTACTGTCTAATTGTTTAGTTTTTGCTTGTTGTAATTCTGCTGACTTGATCAGTTCAAAATATGTTGGGCAAGTATGTGATATTACAATATCTACTTTGCGGTGAGATAACATATAATCTAATTGTGTGTGTGTTATATTTTCTTGTGGAAACCAGTCTCTGCCTGGTGTACGTAAATCTTTATCAACTGAAGCTGCGCCTCCGGCGAATAAAACCACTCTCCCATCGGGCAAAGAAATTGTTGATCCTCTAGAGCAAAAAAATATATCTTTAGATTTTTCATGTATATTTCCGTCTTGTGGCAAAGAGTCATGCTCTTCATGATTTCCGTCACACCAGTATATTTTTGTGCCCTGTGGTTTTACTATTTTTAATTTTCTTTTTATAGGCTGTCTAGAATACATGCCAATCGCCGCACTTTCATTGTTTATTTTATCTAACCGTGGCCACCATCCAAAATCTCCGCACTGTAACACTATGTCTGGTTTCTTTTTAGCTATCAACTGATTTAATTTACTAAAATCTCCATGCACATCACCCACATTTAGTATTTTAAAGTGACTTTTGATAAATTGAATTGATGAATCATAAATTATATGTTTTTTCATGGTTTGCTTTACCTATAATTATTTTATAGAGTATATTGCGAGAAAATTATTTAGTTTTTAACTAATGAGTTCCCCTAATAATATAATTCTATCTGTAGTATTCATTTTGCCAATCCTCCTGTATACATAAATGCGTGCCTAAATTTTTTCGGGATATTATAAAAAACGGTTTCTACATACCCCGGAGCATATAGACTTGGCTTATCTTTTAATTCTTTACATACTAAAGTTAGTATTGGAAGTTTACTTTTATAATTAGTGACCATGTCGGTTATATCATATGTGCTATAAACTCCATTTGAGTGTATAGGTTGTGCATTCTCATTCGACAATAATTTTTTTAGATCTCTTTTGTCATGTACTTCAAACAGCATCCCAAATACTTTACTAGCGTTATTAAAATTTATACTGTAATATCTATATGTATGTGGTGAGATTACATGTGTTACCGTATTTATTAGGTTCATAACTACTTCACAAGACATAGATCTTTTTAGCCCATTAATAGTTATAGGTACTAATTCATCATAACTTTTATATATATGACTCATACCTCTACCATTTATACCATCTGGATACATTAAAGACCCATAACCAAAAAACATGCATTTTTTTGGGAGTTGTGTGGGTTCATTTATCTTAAACATATGATACACTTAATGTTTTCATATATATATAATTCCTTTACAAGTTTACATATTTTATAAGTTATTGCGGGTGAGGCAGGATTTGAACCTGCATACCACGATTCAAAGTCGTGTACCTGAACCAATTCGGTTACTCACCTATATATATAAATTATCAATTATAGTCTACGATCATATAATTTATTTGTTTTCAGCTTTAATTTTATTTTTAAAATCTAAAATGGAAATCCACCATAAACGTAGTTTAGTATTTGGATGGTCTAACTTACTTTGCCATTTACTATGCGAAAAACCAAGACTAAGTAAGGCTCCATTTACTGATGTTTGTTCATTATTAGTAGTAACTATCATCATGGCCAATCTACGATATTTTTCATCTAATAATTGATTTTTTACCCATTTATAAGCCGTTTCTTCTTTAACGTCATATGCACCTCCTTCGGCTACTAGACTTTGACCACAATCAATTATTAACTTAGCGGTACAACAATAAGGGAACTCTACTACTCGCATGTTTATACTCCTTTATAGTATTGAGAAAATGTGCTTGAGACGAGAGTCGAACTCGTACAGCTATATAGCCGAGGGATTTTAAGTCCCTTGCGTATTCCAGTTCCGCCACTCAAGCAATAACTACTTCTTGTTCTTCTTTTTTAATTTTCTACGTTTTGGTCCTACTTGTTTAAACGATAAATTATTAAAGCCATGAGCATCCCTTTTTAATTTATCACTAAACTTAGGTATTTTTTGTTTGTTTGTAGTCAATGTGTTAGTCAGGTACATCTCTATTTCTTGGAATGTTGTCCACGGGTTAAAAATTCGTTGTATGTTATACTTTAACAGTTTTGGATTTACTGTAAGTTCCAAAGATTGCATATCTCCATATATATATGCACTTTTAACAACAAATATTGGTGAGCCTAAATTTAGGAATAACTCTTCTAATAATTTCTTATTATTGAATTCTTGGTACCAAGCATTCAATCCCTCTGTTGTAAAAGGTAATTTTAAATACCATTTATAGGAAGTATCAATTTTTACACCAGTAGATTTAAAGTAGGCTTCCGTAAATTTAGGTATATCGAGGTATGGTTTTGACACCCCATTACAAATATCATTGTTGGGCCACCCCATGTTTTTATTTGAGTATTCATATATTACATATAACTTACCACAAAAACCAAACAAAAATACATAATTACTAATCCCCGCTATGTGTGGAAGTGGTATATCTTTCATTGCTTTGATAAGAAATTTAGTAAATTGTAAATTCAGTGGTAACTTTTTAGAAGGATCAAGAGCAAAAGATTCGGTTTTCCTTAACCAAATATAGTTATCAGTTTGTCGGCATACATGGTCATAGTAGTCAATAAACTTGCTATAAATTTTCATGCTATCTCCTTTATGAAGTTTATTTTAAAGTATGTAGCAAATCAGTATATTTATAAGGATTTACCACAACCTATGGTTCCGTTATTAAATAATAAGGCTTCATGGCAATAATTTGATTCCTCAGATAAACACCAGCCACTGTTTTCAAATTCACAGCCAGACACACATATGACAAACACAGCAGTATGATTGAATGTACACAGTCCATAATCTATAGCACTATGTGCTTTTGCGTATGCACACCCATTCCTCATTTTACAACTAAATCTATTTTGACAAATAATCTTAGACATTTTTACCCCTTAATTACAGCCAATGGTGTAAGTTTGACTTTTATACTTACTAAGTCTTCTTGATTATGCATCACTTCTACAATGTCTTTATATGCTCCAGGAGCTTCATCTAGGTCTGTTTTATTCCTCATACCATGAATTACTCCCATATCTTCAAGTAGTTGTTTTTGTTCATTAAAATTTAATGTGTGTTGTGCTTTTGTTCTACTCATTTTTCGTCCAGCGCCATGAGAACATGACATAAAACTTTCTTTATTACCTTTACCTATAACAATATGACTAGAAGCCCCTTGGCTACCAGGAATAATACCAAGACGGTTTAAATATGCTTGCGTTGCTCCTTTACGATGCACCATTACGTTTTGTCCAAAATGATTTTCCATGGTAGCATAGTTATGTGCAATGTTTATTTCGTCTTCAAAATTTACATCACCAACTACATTTGTTACGCAATTTTTAATATTTTCTAACATAAATTTACGGTTCGCTAATGCGAATTCAACGCAATAACGCATTTCATTTAAATACTGCTGACCTTCATCAGAATCAATGGGAAGGAAGGCTAGTTGCCATTTTTTTGGTACTTGACTATACCATTTCTCATTCAATTTTGTTGCTAGATCATTGTAATGTTTGGCTACTTTAGAGCCCAGATTCCTGCTGCCAGAATGGATCATTATCCAGATGAATCCATCATCTCCTTTTTGAATTTCTATAAAATGATTTCCACCGCCGAGAGTTCCTATTTGTTTGAGGGCTGATAAATACTCCCTATCCACTATCGAAAGTTTGATGTTGTCAAAGTTTGTATTTGACGGCATTAGTAGTTCATCTTGTTTGGTGGATTGATGCCTGAATCCGACTGGTACACATCCTCTTATACCACCTTTAAAGTCTTTCGATCCTCCCATTATCTTTTTCAAAGTCTCTTGGTCAAGTTCAGTTAAAGAGGTTTTTACGGCACATATCCCACAATTACCAGTAACTACAACATTCCCTTCCCGTCTTGTAACTAAAAATGAACTTGGGACAGTAAACGAATACTTGTACCCATCAACACTTTTTATCTTTTTAATTTCAGTTTTTGGTGTTCCTGCAATTCCAACTTTTGTATCCGCATGTTGATATACCCTATAATCTAACCTACCATCTTTGTGTAAGTCTTTTCGCAACACACCTCTCTTCCCCGTCGCTGAAATAGCATAATGTATAAAGTCAGCCTCACTTTTTTTTCTGGTAAAGAATACTTTATCTTTTAAATCGCCATCCCAATATAAAATCTCTTCGACTATTACTTTTAATTGTCTATAATTTGCGTCCCATAATCTATCCAACCCTTTTTCTAGTCCAGTAACGAAATCACGGTTAAAAGAAATCCTTATCGTTTCATTTTTATGTTTAGTTTTGTTGTAGGTAATTTTTGCATTGGTTAATAATTCTTCGGCTCTTTTTATCTTTTGTTGTTTTTTAAATTGCAAAACAATTTTATTCTTATCAATATGTCCATCGGCTGAAAACATCACTACGACTCTTAATTCCTCATCCGAATAATTTACACTTGAAGTTCTATCTATTTTAAATGCAGTTAAGAATTTATCCTTTATCCCTAGCTTTAAATTAGTATGTTTTTTGTACAGTTCATTTGCATTAATAACTTTGTATCTGTTAAATTTCATACTTCTATCATATTTATATACTAAACATCTATGGTCCTCACTAATCATTTGATTTAAACCATGTTTTGTTTTTAAGTAATAAAATTCATCACATTTTCTCTTAATATAATTTATTGGAAATACAAAATTTACTTTATCAGTATTCGGATTAAATTGTGCGACAACTTCACCATTCCAGTCAGATATATTTTTCCAGCCAAAAGGAGATAGAAATTCAGTATCTTTATCAAAACAGCCAATATCCATACCAACAGCATTAGGAACAACAACTCCTTTCGTAGCCATCACACCCCCAATAGGCATTCCGTATCCTTGATGGCAATCTGGCATGAGTGCAATATGCTTAAATACAAACGGTAATTTTGCCAGATTAGTAGCTTGGGCTAATGCCCCTTCTTCTAAATCTTGTAACCACAATTTAATTGGTTTTGATTCTAAATCAGTTGAACGGTTACGTCTATTAAACAGTACTTGTTCCATGCAATTCACCTTTGTGGTAAGTTTTGTTTGAGTAGTAAAACTTAAATTTGCTACAACCTTAAAGCTATTTAATATACCGTAATCAAATACTTTTAAATGGCACCACGCTGCAAATCTTCATTTGTATGGTAAATCGTGAAAAATACCACAAAGTAAGCAGCATGGCTATGTATTATTTAGATGCAAACTTTAATAACTCAAATGCATCATTAACCATATCAGGCAGAGCTTCAATGGTCTGAGTGGTGGCTGGCAAGCTTCTATATTCAAAACCGTAAGACTTACGTTCATAAAACCCTGGCTGTCTGTATTTGGTACAGTCTGCTTTAGCCGGAGCAA
>VAPK010118029.1_pt1 | contig 40247 bp, 33 predicted proteins | sample 3395031 | NCBI WGS metagenome assembly VAPK01 (sample SAMN08290443, study PRJNA428436) | hydrothermal vent metagenome | isolation source: Deep-sea hydrothermal vent chimney 1 | place: Pacific Ocean: Juan De Fuca Ridge
CCTAAGCCGCGACCTAATCTAAGAGTTGTAAAATAAGTGATTCGTTCTTTATTCTACATGCGGAAACATTTTTCCGGGGTTTAAGATTCCTTTAGGGTCAAAAACCTGCTTTATATTTTTCATAATATTCAAGGTTGCTGGGGGGATTTCTAAAGGGATAAAATTTCTTTTTACCATTCCAATACCATGTTCTCCTGATAGCGTTCCCTCTAATTTCAAAACAAGTGCAAACACGGCGCTTAGGCATTCTTCAGCGCGTTGCATTTCATCATTGTCATCTGGGTTGACGAGCAGGTTGACGTGAATATTGCCATTGCCTGCATGCCCGAAATTAACAATAGAAATGTTAAAGCGATGTGATAGGTGATCCAAGCCGTCTATCAGCTCGGCCATCCTTGATACCGGTACAACAACATCTTCGTTAATTTTTTTTGGCGCGATATTTCTTAATGCGGGTGAAAGTGCTTTTCTGGTTGCCCATAGCTCATCGACATCTTGTTGCGTGGTTGCGGCTTTTAGTTCAATAAGCCCCGTTAAATTAGCGGCATCAGAAATAGCTTGAACAGCAGATTGCATGCTGCTTTCAATGCCGTCAACTTCAATCATGAGCATGGCTTTAGCGTTTGTTGCGATCGCTGTGCTGGCGTAATTTCGCACCGCGTTGATCGCATGTCCGTCAATAAATTCTAATGCACAAGGGGTAACAGGTTGTGCCATGATGCGTGATACGGCTTGTGCTGCGGCTGTCATAGAGCTGTAAATGGCTCTTAATGTACGCTTACTTTCGGGGGTGGGTGTCAGGCGTAATGTGGCTTCCGTAATAATAGCGAGTGTGCCCTCAGAGCCAATTAAAAGCCGGGTTAAATCATAACCCACAACGCCTTTGGAGGTGACAACGCCAGTCTTTAGTGTTTCTCCCTTACCGGATACCGCCATGAGCCCAGAGACATTTTCTCTTGGGGTTCCATACTTGACGGCGCGCGGCCCAGCGGAGTTATAGGCAAGGTTGCCGCCAATGGTGCAAAATGCAGCGCTTGTCGGGTCGGGTGGCCAAAAAAAACCGTGTTTTTTAGCCATGTTTTGTACCGTTTGGTTGGTCACGCCGGGCTGTACAATCATGTACCGGTCATCAGCAAAGATAACGGGCTCCTTGTTCATTTGTTCCATCGACATGACCAGTCCACCCTGGGAGGGTACGCTCGCGCCGGTAGTGCCACTACCGCGACCGCGAGCCGTAAGCGGAATTTCGTATTGGTAGCAGGCGAGCACACAGGCCATGACTTGTTCATGTTGCTGTGGAAAAACAACATAGTCGGGGAGGTGGTGTTTGCGGCTGTTATCATAACCATAAGTCCAACAGTCGGCTTTGTCGGTCAAGATTTGAGCGGTAGAAAATATATTTTTTAACTCGAGCAAAAAAGTAGCGTTGTGGCGATTTTTCATTTTTAATCTGTGTATTCAAAAGCTCGAATTACTTTGCGAACACCTTCAATTCGTGATGTAATCTCAGCCGCAGTATCAGCCAGTTCGCGAGGCACCAGCCCCATTAAGTAGACCGTCGTATCGGAAGAAACGACCTTGATTTGCAAGGCTGCTAATTTTTTTGTTGCGAATAACTTTGTTTTTACTTTGGTCGAAAGCCAGATATCGAAGTTGCGGGCTCTGAGGGGTAAGGGGTCTCGGAGGGTGATTCTGTTGTGAATTTGTTTGACTTTAGGGTCTCGATCGACAATGTTATAGACACGTTCTCTTAAGGCTTCATTTGGTGATTCGCCGGTTAATAAAACAATATTGTTATAGCTGATTGCACTGATATGAGCCTGATTCATTAGTTCGGTATCATTATGTAAACCCTTTGCAATCCGAAATTCAATGGCCTGGTCTTCAATAACCGTTCCTGCAGTACGTTTGTCAACGGCGACGGCTGCGACCCCGGCGCTCCCTGCAATAATACTTGCAGCGCAGCCCTGGATAAGTAATGCACTGATTACAATAAGGGTAGTGGTGCGATTTAGCATTTATATGTGTGCCTCTAGCTGCTGAAATGTTGGTCAATGATAGCGCACAGACAATGAATGATGAGAATATGGCATTCTTGAATTCGAGCCGTCGATGACGCAGGAACGCGAATTTCAATGTCAGTATTTTTAAGCAGGGAGGCTACAGCTCCCCCATCTTTACCGCTGAGTACAGTGACGATCATGTTTTTTTCATGCGCGGTTTTGATGGCCTGGATCACATTTTCAGAGTTACCGCTGGTAGAAATGGCGAGTAGAACATCGCCAGAGCGACCTAGCGCTTGGATTTGTTTGGCGAAAATATCCTGAAAGTGGAAGTCATTTCCTATCGAGGTGAGGGTAGAGCAATCGCAACTCAATGAGATCGCAGCTAAGCCAGGACGTTCACGTTCAAAACGGTTTAAAAGTTCGGATGAAAAGTGTTGAGCATCGCCTGCAGAGCCGCCATTACCACAGCTCAATATTTTGTTTCCATTTTGTAAGGCTTTTACTATAAGTTTAGCAGCGTTATCGATGTAAGGCGGTAGGCAGGCTAATGCACTCATCTTTGTGTCGATGCTGGCTTGTATATGTTGTTCTATGAGGGTTGTTGTGCTCATTGAGTGATATAAAATATGGCGTTGGTGTTTGATTTATATTCGCGGAAGAATAACATAATCTTTATTGTGATTTCCGAAACGTTTTATATCGCTATACGGATCAATAGCTTGTGATGAATGCGTGAGAGCACGAGCAGGCTCTAAGTGTCTCATCATAATTATTTTAACTCACATTTCTGCAGGGTTTTTCGGGTGAATCAAGTGCGTAGCGAAACGAGCATAGTGCGCTATGTGACTGGAGCTGCAACGCGGAAAAGACCAATAAATGTTAAAATAGTTATGCTGGGGTATTTATGCGAGCGTTAAAATGCATCTTTGATCCACTCTATGCTGAACTCCGTTTGAGTTAAATCAATTGCAACTACATCAAAACGGCATGTGGGCGGGTGGTTTTGATAATGTTTGTTGAGGTAGTGTTCAGCAGTAAAACGTAGTTTTTTTTGCTTGCTGGGGGTGATAGATTCTATTGCATCGGCATAATTATTTTTATAGCGCGATCTAACTTCAACAAAGACCAGCTCGTCCCCCTCTTTCATCACAAGATCGATTTCACCATATCGAGTATTATAATTTTTTTCAATTAAGGTGAGTGACCTTTTCAGCAAATATTCACACGCTTGCTGCTCTGACTTTACGCCTAGATCCAGATGTTTGTTTTTTTTAAATAATGTCAGTTTCATCGACGTCTAGTCATCAAAAATTGCTGGGGTTTGTTATTGCTTTTGGTTTTCCTCTGACAAATTGAGCCCATTGCAAGCCGCGAAAGATGCGGTTGTTGTCCTGGATGCGTAAGAACCCTGTCTTTCCGGAAAAATGCTGGTAACGGTATTTGCTTAGGCGGGGTAAATGGGGTAGGAGCGCATAACTATCTATACCTAAGGCGTAGAGTCGTTTCAAGGGTTTGATGTTGCCTGTTGATGCAGACTCGATGGTTTGCCAGAGGGGGTTGGGTTGTGCGGTATTAATGATCCATGGCATATCGCAAAAGCGGATACCATTCAGATCTCTATCGGCGCTGGGGTCGGGGTTGCCTGTGTAGACATGGGAGGTCGCATAAACAGGTAAATCAGCTGCATAGAAAAATTTGAGTTGAGGGCGAATTTGTCTTGCTTGCTGGGGTTGTGCGGCAATAAAAACAAAATCAATATCTTGTCTTCGTCTTGGTTCGCTATGTACTTTTTTCCCGAGAAAGCGGCCAATTTCTTTTATTCTAGCTTTACTTTCATCAAGATTGAGCACGGCCTGCAGCGGACTTGAAAAATTATTTGTGTTAGGGGTATAGGTTGTTGTTTCTACGGTAATTCCCCCTAGTTGTGACCAGGTTTCGTTGAAGGCGTTGGCAATTCGGTGACCCCATGGCGAGTCGGGTGTGATTAAAATAGCTTGGTTATGGCCATCTAGCCAGGCTTTTTCTGCGACTTGTTCAGCCTCATCTTCGGGCGCCAGGCCAAATTGAAATAAATTTTCGGGGGGAGGCGTTTTGTGGGTGCTGTAGTTGAGCGCCAGCGTAGGCACAGGTAGTGATTCCTGGGTTGCTAGAATATTGACACCCTCTTTATTGAGTGGGCCGATAATGACGTCAGCGCCTTCCGCCACAGCTTTTTCGTAGGCGATCCAAGTTTGTTCAGCCAGTGTGCCGGAGTCGTAAAAGCGTAACGTAGGGCTGAACTCTTCCTTTTGGGATTGGTAAAAAGCCGCAGCAAACCCGTCTCGAATCGCCGTGGCGGGTTTGGCAAAAGGGCCGGAAGCGGGCAGGAGTAGCGCGATATTACGAGGTTGAAAAAGGTCTGAGCGTTCAAGTTCCAGCAATGATGTTAATAGTTTTGATGAGGCGGGGTGGTCAGGATAGGTTTCTTGCCATAAAGAGAGTTCTTGTTCAAAATCAATGCTAATTTTGTTTTGTCGATGGTAAAGTTGGGCAAGTGCAAGCCATCCTGTTTCAGAATTTTCTATAGTATTATTATTGAGATTTTCTAGGTTTTGAGGTGACATCATGGCCAATAACGGCCATAGCTGTTCTTCTATCGCAATGCGTTCTTCAGCCGAATTTTCTGGTGATCGCATGAGTGTTTGAGCGGCAAGTTCACGTTGTCCGGTTTGTTGATAGGCTTGAGCACGAAGTTGATAGAGCTCGGGGATCAAATGTTCAGATATCGCATCGGATGATAAGGGAATAAGTAATGTGAGCGCCTCCTGCGGCATTTTTTTATTGAGTAATTCGCTGGCGTTAAACAGTAAGGCTTGGGTCTTGTTTTCACCTTGATCATCTGGGTTCGAGTCTGGGGGTGAGATGGGTGTTGTGGTGCATCCGTAAAGGAACAGGGCTGAAATTAAGAGTATAATGCTGCGTATGCGTATTATAGGTAAAACAGAGTATGGATTATCCATGTTAGGCCTTTTTGTCTCTTTAACTATAAATGGGTCGTGATTTGTGTCAAACCTGACGGGAACATTATACGTGGTTGCGACGCCGATAGGGCATCTGGGCGATATTTCCGCACGTGCCTTAGAGGTTTTACAAAGTGTGGATTGTATTGCCGCTGAAGACACGAGACGAACTTTATCACTCTTAAGACATTTTGGCATCCAAACACGCTGTATTGCTTGCCATGACCACAATGAAAAAAATGCAGCGAAGGGCTTGATCAAGTTATTGTCAGAAGGCAAAAATATTGCGTTAGTGAGCGATGCGGGTACGCCTTTAATCAGCGATCCAGGTTTTATTTTGGTGCGCAACGCGATCAACAGGAAAGAGATCAATGTTGTTCCTGTTCCGGGGCCGTGTGCCGCTATTGCGGCATTAAGCGCTGTTGGGATGACGACCCGAAAATTTATCTTTGAAGGGTTTTTGCCTGCAAAAAAAACAGAACGACAACGTTACCTGAGTACCTTGCAGAAAGAGCAACGCACTCTGGTTTTTTATGAGTCCAGTCATAGAATTGTTGCATTGTTCGATGATTTGGTGGCACAATTTGGAGCGCAACGCAACGTGGCTCTTGCCAAAGAAATAACAAAATTACATGAAACGTTTAAAGTCGGTGAATTGCAACAAATTGCGGATTGGTTAGGCGAGCAGGACGTTCGTCGCAAAGGTGAATTTGTCGTTATTGTCGAAGGCGCGAGTAAAGAGCATGATGATGCCGATCGTATCGAAGCCCGTCGGGTATTAGCAGCACTGCTAACTGAGCTCAGCGTAAAAAAAGCAAGTAAAATTGCCGCTCAAATCGTTAACTTGAACAAAAATGAGCTGTACCAATTAGCGCTGGAACTTAGGTGATTGTGGGTAATGAAAACTGAAATGTGGCACCCTGGCTATGTTCATTATTACGAGCAGTAATACGGCCGTTATGTCCCAGTTCAATAATTTCTTTGCAAATAGCCAGGCCAAGACCTGTGCCTCCGGCATGGGTATTCGTCATCGAACTTTGTGTGAAAGGTTGAAATATAACATCAAGTTCACCGGGAGGAATGCCGGGTCCTTCATCGATCACTGATACGATAGCCTGATTATTGTTTTGTAGTTCAACCTGAATTTGAATGGTGCTGTGCGCCTGCGAAAATTTGACCGCATTAGAAAGTAAATTACGTATGATTTGTTTTATTTTGTCGGGGTCTGCATCTATGGCAATGCTGGGTTTGCTGTGCGTTAATAGAATCTGAAGTTGCTGCTCTTCTTTGAGTGTTCTAAACTCACTCAGTGTATTTTTGGCGAGCATGACCAGGTCACAGGTCTCAATATCATAAACCAGTTTCCCAGCTTTGAGCTTGGAAAGGTCGAGTAGATTATTGAGTAAGCTGAGCAAATTTTCACCGCTGTCTTTGATTTCTTCAAAGTAAAGAGCAAGTTTTTCTTTGTTTGATGTCGCCACTTTTTTAATGCCAAAACGGGCAAAGCTGAGGATGCCATGAAGTGGTGTGCGTATTTCGTGAGACATATTCGCGACAAAGGCCGACATCGCACGTTCTGCGGCTAAAGCGGCATCGCGAGCTTCTATCAGGTCTGTAGCTTGTGCGTCAAAATTATCTTGTAGCCGAGCGCGGTACTTTACGAGCTCTTCTTCAATTTGTTTTCTTGCCGTGACCTCTTCCACTGTTGAACACAGGCTTGAAGGCTTGCCATTTTTATCGTATATCGTATCCGCACGTTCGAAAATGGTATGTTCTGAGCCGTCTCGGTGGACAACGCGGTATTCTATGGACAGGGGTTTATTTTGATTCTGGCATCGTGTACGCTCCTGAGTAGTGACCCTTCTATCTTGAGGGTGGATGCGTTCATTGATTTGCTTAATGTCGTGTAGGTCATCAGGGTTGATGTCGAAAATACGACAAGTTTCTTCAGAAAAAGTAATGCTTTTATTGTCTAAATTGATATTCCAGCTCCCTAATCCAGCAATATGTTGTGCATTGCGCAAACAGGTATTTTGATAGTTTAAATTTTGCCTTTCTGTTTGTTCATCAGAAGCTAGGTTAATGGCTGATTTTCCTAAAGTCATGCTTCGCTTACCTCATTTAGTTTGTTAATCAGGCGTTCAAAGCTTGAGTCAATACCGATCCCTGAATTAAACAAGGCGCTGGTTTTAGAGATTCCTTTTTCAGTAATCTGTGTCAGTGCTTCTTCTTGTGGTAAGGTTAATCCAAATCCAATAATGAGATCGTCTACATCATCTTTTAAGTCTTCAACGATTCGCGCTCCATCCACTCGTAAGTGATGATAGGCTTTGCGTATTTCATTCATGCTGTTGTTTGCGGCTTCTATCGTTTCCAATAAATTGTTTTGTTGCTTTTCCAGCTCCAATGAAGCCATAAGCGCTTGTATTCGTACATCGACCCCGCTTGCGAAGAAGCAAACATGGTCTTTAATGGTGCCATAAAGTACTTCGTTATCAACGGGCATATTTTTTATGAGTAACGAGACGTGATCAAAGTTAACTATCGTGCGATTACGAAAGTCAAAAAATCGACCTTTCCCTTTTAATTGCTCTAGCAAGGATTTTTCCAAAGAGCTGATCATGCCAGAGTCACTTAAATAGTGCGTTTGAGCGTTTACTTTAATGCTTGCACTGCAAGACCAGCCTAAAGCTTGGGTGGTGTTAAATAGCCGTATAGCAATATCTTCTATGGTGTGCGCTTTATAGCTATCATCAATGAATCGTAAAATAATACCGAGTTTGCTCGTGTCTTTCATGGCTTGCAATGCCATTTTTGTCGCGGTACTGGTTTTCGATAATAAGTCCGAGCGTTGCATCGCCAGCTTGAGGGCGTAGTTTATTTTTAATATTAGTTGATCGTGATCAAAAGGTTTGACAAAATAATCATCCGCACCGACATCAAATCCTTGCATACGTTCTTCCAGGGAGTTTTTTCCGCTCACGAAAATAACCGAAATTTTGTTCATTTCTGAATCTTGTTTGAGCTTGATACAGGTTTCATAACCATTGATGCCTGGCATCATAATATCCAATAAAATTAAATCTGGTTTTTCCTGTGCGCTTAGACGGAGGCATTCCTCTCCGCTGGAGGCGATGAAGAGTGTGAAGTCATCTTCCAGAAGGTTTTCCAGTATGCGTTGGTTCCTTAAGTCATCATCAACAATAATGATTTTCTTTTTTTTAGAACACATCGTTAGTCTCCTTTCCATTTCTGTTTTAACGGCAGAGACAGAGAATGCTATAGAGCTTACATTAAGAGTAAAAAACAGGACAAATATCAATGGGAAAAGGTACATGATGATTGGGGGAAGCCATTGATAATACGTTACAGCTCAAAAGCTGGAAAAAAGAGAGACCTATCGTGCTAATTGCCGTCTATTTTCAGATTTATCCTAAGTCCGACAGGCTCTTAGGTTAAATCACTTTTTTACTTTTAGAGGGTGTGATTGTTACTTTAGTCGAGTATACTGATTGGCGAGAGTCGGCTGAGTGATCGCGGAAATCTGATTTGGATTTTCGAGGAAAGTCCGGGCTCCATAGGGCAGGGTGCCAGGTAACGCCTGGGAGGCGCGAGTCTACGGAAAGTGCAGCAGAAAGTATACCGCCGAAGCAAATTCAGCATCGGTAAGGGTGAAAAGGTGTGGTAAGAGCGCACCGCGTCGATGGCAACATACGGCGGCAAGGTAAACCCCACTCGGAGCAAGACCAAATAGGGGGGCATTGATGTGGCCCGCATTGCCCCCGGGTAGGTTGCTTGAGGCGTATGGTGACATGCGTCCAGATGAATGATTACTCACGACAGAACCCGGCTTACAGGCCGACTCTCTCATTTACATTCTTATAATCCTAAAAACGCAGTCATGTCCAACTGCGTTTTCTAGGATAATTCATTTTCAGCAAATCAAACTTCACCGTCTAAGGTTAAAAACCAGATTCTAATTCTAACCGTATGATTTGATAATGGATGTGGTCGCTTGCTTTTTGCTTCTTCTGAAGTTCTTCGTAAGTATTTGTCTCAAAAGAAAGAATTCCATTGAAATCCTCTTCGTTTTTTCTTGACAGGCCTCAGGTTTACTCTATATTTCTACTATGTGGGAATTTGTGGGATAATGTGTGTCATTGTGGGCTAGAAGGGGTTTTTGGTGGCGATTTCGTTCCGTGGTGCGTCAGAGTTGAGCTTGGATGCCAAAGGGCGTCTGGCTATGCCTGTACGTCATCGCGAAACGTTACTTGATTTTTGTGGTGGCGATATCGTCGTCACTGTTGATTATGCACGTGAAAAATATTTATTGGTCTATCCCCGGCCTCATTGGGAAGTTTTTCAAGAAAAATTAGATGCATGGCCTACTTTTAACCCTGATGTACGGATGGTGCAAAGATTGATGCTGGGTTATGCCACAGATACCAAAATGGATGGGAATGGAAGAATTCTCTTGACGCCCGCGTTACGAAAACATGCCGGTTTGGAAAAACAGGTGGTGCTCATAGGCCAGAATCAACGGTTTGAATTATGGGATAAAACAACATGGGATGAAACTCTTGACGCAGTGGCGTGGTCGGCAGAGCTTGCGGAAACACTGGAATCTTTGTGATTAGAGATGAGGTGGTAAAGGTGATGACAGATGCAGATTACCAGCATCAGTCCGTCATGATGACTGAAGCCATCGAATCATTGATGATTAAGGCTGAAGGGACTTATGTAGACGCGACTTTTGGTCGGGGTGGGCATGCTATGGCAGTACTTAAAAATTTATCGGATGAAGGCTGTTTGATGGTGATTGATAAGGATCCTCAAGCCATAGAAAAAGCACAATCATTATTTGCCGATGACCCTCGTGTTTATGTTAAACAGGGCAGCTTTGCTGATGTCCCGCATTTTTTTGAGGAAGAAAGCTGGACGCAATGTGATGGATTTTTCCTAGATTTGGGTGTTTCATCCCCGCAGTTGGATGATCCACTACGGGGATTCAGTTTTCAAAAGGAAGGGCCTCTTGATATGCGAATGAATCCGCATGAGGGGCAAAGCGTTGCGCAATGGCTGGCAGGTGCGAGCCAGCACGAAATAGCGCATGTCTTGTGGGTTTATGGTGAGGAACGTTTTTCAAGGCGGATCGCCCGTGCCATTGTTGCGGCGAGAGATGAGGCGCCTATTTTGACAACAACACAACTAGCTCGGTTGATTGCTTCTGTTATACCGACTCGTGAACGTAAAAAAAACCCAGCAACACGTAGTTTTCAAGCATTACGAATTTTTATCAACCGGGAGCTGGATGAAATCAGCACTTGTTTGCAGGCCGCGTTGAATTTGTTGAGGCCTCAAGGACGTTTAGTTGTGATTAGTTTTCATTCGCTTGAGGACCGTATTGTAAAACGATTTATCAGAGATCATTCCCGAGCTAAATCATTACCTGTGAGTTTACCCGTGGTCGCAAGTGATATTCACGTTGATTTAAAAAAACGGGGAAAATTGAAGGCGGGCAAGGCCGAGGTCGCGCAAAATGCTCGTGCGCGTAGTGCGATTATGCGTATAGCGGAGAAAGTTTAGTGGCAGCATCTGCTGATACTGTTGGCGATTTTCAGGGTACGTTACCATTAGGCTATGGGCGGAGTGTGTCGGTGATATTGCTGGTGGTGGTTGTCATTGTGTCGGCAATTGGCGTCGCGCAAACCCGATATGATACCCGGCGATTATTCGTTGAGCTGGAGCAGTTGAAAGCAGATTGTTTGAAGCTTGAAGAAGATTGGGGAAAATTGCAGTTAGAAGAAAGTACGTATTCAACTCATGGCGCGGTTGAACATAAGGCTCGTTCCCAGTTAGGTATGTTGATGCCCGCTTTAAAAGCCGTGGAGCACCTTTCTCCATGATGACTCACATATTGAAAATGTCATGGCGTCATAGCCTGGTGTTGACTCTTTTTTGTGCTGTTTCTGTGGTGCTGATATGGCGTGCTTTTGATTTGCAGGTGTTGAATAATACTTTTTACAAAAATAAAGGCGCAAGTACACATATTAGAATGGCGTCTTTACCCGCACATCGTGGCATGATTGTGGATCGTCATGGAGAGCCTTTAGCGATCAGTACACCGGTTGATTCGGTATGGGTTAATCCAACAAAATTTTCAAATGAAGTTGATGTGGTTTCTACAGTCGCCGACATATTGGATCTGGATGCGCAAAGTTTGTTGCAGCGCATTGCCGCGAGGCAGCATAAGAAATTTGTTTATATCAAGCGACGCATTAACCCTGACTTAGCGTCAAAACTGGATCAGCTTGCCATACCCGGTTTGTATTTACAACGTGAATACCAACGTTTTTATCCAACGGGAGAAGTCAGTGCGCACCTGTTGGGGTTTACCAATATCGATGACAAGGGGCAAGAAGGTGTTGAATTCGGTTATGACGCCTGGTTGAAAGGGCAATCGGGACGTTTGCGTGTATTGCAAAATCGTCGGGGACAAGTCGTTTCTAATGTGGAAAAATTATCCGAGCGTCAAGAAGGCAAAAGTTTATCTCTGAGCATCGACAAACGTTTGCAATATCTAGCCTATAAAGAATTAAAAGCAGCCGTAAAACATCATAATGCCCGTTCGGGTTCTTTTATTATTATCGATGTGAAAACAGGAGAAGTACTGGCGATGGTTAACCAGCCTGCTTTTAATCCGAATAGTCGAGATAAAACGATGGATGGTCGTTACCGAAATCGAGCCTTTACTGATGTATTTGAGCCGGGCTCAACGTTGAAGCCGATTGCTATTGCTGCCGCTGTGGAACAAGGCTATGTTACTGAATCAACTATAGTCGATACGTCTCCAGGTCAGTTTCATGTGGGTCGTCATTTGATTAAGGATATGAAAAATTATGGTCGAATTAATGTAGAGAGCATTATAAAAAAATCGAGCAATGTCGGTGTCAGTAAAATTGCGCTGGGTATGGATAAAGAAGTTTTGTGGCAGACACTTGTCGATTTTGGTTTTGGTTCTCTTACGGGTGCAGAATTTCCGGGAGAAGCTTTGGGAACGGTGAATGATTTTTATCAATGGCGTCGTATTGATCAAGCAACCGTATCTTATGGTTATGGGCTCTCCGCTTCTCTTGCTCAGCTTGCAAGAGCTTATGCGGTCATTGCCAACCAAGGGCATATCGTACCTTTATCTATGTTAAAGGTTACTTCAGATGTTGAATCGCATCAAGTTATTAGTGTGTCAACCAGTCGGTCGGTGCTAAAAATGATGGAGCAAGTGGTTTCTGCTGAGGGTACGGCGCCGCTAGCGCGTATTGCTGGATATCGGGTCGCGGGAAAAACGGGTACGGTTAAAAAAATGGATGCAGGTGGCTATAGTTCGAACCATTATTTATCCTTGTTCGCAGGTATTGTGCCGGTAAACAATCCACGCCTAGTTGGTGTGGTTGTGGTCGATGACCCTCGTGCCGGTGATTACTATGGTGGAATTGTCGCGGCACCTATTTTTTCAAAAGTGATGAGCGTTGCGTTAAGAACGATGAATATTTATCCTGATGACTTGCTGGCTGTGAAACCTGCAAAAAACACAAGTGAAATGGGTGCTTTCATGAATGCGTCATCCCTGGGTACCTTATGATGGTTGTTCATACATCAGGGTACGAAAAAGGTGGGATGACATTGGGTGCGTTATTGTTAGAAGGTATCGCTGATCTTCCTCTCTCTGCTGAAGCAGTTTTTATAAATGATCTGGCTTTGAATAGCGAAAAAGTCAGGCCGGGAAGTTTATTTTTTGCATGTCATGGCTTGCAGTGTTCTGGACATAACTATATTCAGCAGGCGATAAAACAAGGCGCAGTGGCCGTGTTGTATGAAGAACCTTATGACTTGCTTGAGTCAATAGAGAATAAAAATATTCCGCTTGTTGCTGTTGCCCATCTAAGAGAAAAAATAGGCTTGATTGCGGATCGGTTTTATGGCAATCCTTCACAGTTATTAAATATGATTGGTGTGACTGGAACCAATGGCAAGAGTTCTTGTTCCTATTTTATAGCGCACACCCTCTCTCAAGGACACCCTGTTCCTTGTGGTTTGATGGGGACGTTAGGTAATGGCCTATACGGGAACTTAAGTTCTTCAACTCATACTACGCCCGATGCGGTTAGTGTGCATAAAATGCTTTATCAAATGGGTAATAAAGGTGCAAATAACGTAGTGATGGAAGTGTCATCTCATGGTTTGCAGCAGGGTCGAGTCAATAGTGTGCATTTTAAAACGGCGGTTTTTACAAATTTGACACATGATCATCTCGATTATCATGGTTCTATGGCTGCTTATTTAGCGGCCAAGTTGAAATTATTTGAAAATGTTAACCTGGAATCTGTAGTGATAAATATGGCAGATCGTTCGGCAAAAGAAATTTTAGCTTGTTTGAACAAGCAAGTTTCCGTTATTGGTTACCGATTGTATAAAACCGATTCAGAAAAATTTGTTGAAGTGGTTGACCCTGCTATCAGAATGATTAATGCAGTCTCTGTAGAGTCTTCGTTGTTGGGTATGACAGCTAAAATAACTTCACCTTGGGGGCAAGGTGTCTTACGCAGCAATCTATTGGGTCATTTTAATATAGAAAATCTGCTCGCGACCTTGGGCGTGTTATTGTTAAACGGGGTTTCATTCGATGATGCTTTGGCTCGTCTGTCAACGGTTCGAGCTCTAGCGGGAAGAATGGAGACCTTCTTACGCCAAACGGGAAAGGGAATGGTCGTGGTTGATTACGCTCACACTCCCGATGCGTTGGCAAAAGTTTTGCAAACCTTACGTTCGCATACAGCAGGGCGTTTGTGGTGTGTGTTGGGTTGCGGGGGAGATAGAGATAGCGGGAAAAGATCGCAGATGGGCAAGGTCGCTGCGGATCTATGCGATCATTTCATAGTAACCGACGATAATCCACGAAGTGAAAAGCCAGAAAAAATAACTGAAGATATGACTTCAGGCCTGCATAGTGAATATACCATTGTTCATGATCGAGCTTTGGCTATAAAATTTGCGATAGAGCAGGCAGAAACAGACGATGTGGTGCTGATTGCAGGTAAAGGGCATGAAACTTATCAAGAAAAAAATGGCGTACGCCGCTATTTTAGCGACCGGAAAGAGGTGGCTAAACATTTAGATTGCGAGGGGTGTGTTTCATGAAAATACAGTCCTTTGATTTGGCAAAAATTTTGGACGGAAACCACATTGCTCATAATGTGACGATAACGGGTATTTGCACCGATACCCGCAGGTTAAAAAAAGGAAATTTGTTTTTTGCGCTGACGGGTCCTAATTTTAATGGTCATCATTTTATTGATAAAGCAATGGAAAAAGGTGCCGTAGCTGCTGTAGTGAGCGAAGATGTAGGGGCTGCAATTACATTGCTCAAGGTTGATAACGTCAAGCAAGCTTTGGGTGATTTAGCTGCTTATTGGCGCAGTCAGTTTGTTCGCCCTGTTATCGCGATTACGGGCAGTAATGGTAAAACGACTGTTAAAGAAATGATGATGGCCATTATGCTGCAAGATAGTCGAGGTATTGCTACGCAAGGTAATTTTAATAACGAAATTGGTGTGCCTCTGACGCTACTGAGAATTTCGCCAAATGAAGATCAATTCGCAATAATAGAAATGGGGGCGAATCATATTGGTGAGATCGCCTATCTTACTCATCTTGCTTGTCCTGATGTTGCCATTGTAACGAATGTTGCAGATGCGCATCTTGAAGGCTTTGGTAGTCGGGATCAAATCGCGCAAGCAAAATCAGAAATATTTTTAGGTTTGCATGAGCAAGGCGTCGCCGTGCTCAATGCCGATGATCAATATGCAGAGGTATTTAAGGAAAAGGCAATCGCTTATAACACTTTGACTTTTGGTTTTGCTCGCGATGCAGATATTAGAGTGACGCAAGCCAAACCTCTTAGTCATCGTGTTGACAATGTCATGGGTACGCATATAGAGCTGGATACGCCGCTAGGAAATATCCAGTTCGATTTGCCCTTGCCCGGGCATCATAACATTATGAATGCACTCGCTGCGACGGCGGCGTGTTGTGCCTTAAATTTACCCAGTGAAAAAATAGTGCAGGGGTTGCAATCAATGGCTGCTGTAACAGGTCGTTTGCAAATGAAAATGGGTGTGAATGGTCTTCGCTTGATCGATGATACCTATAATGCAAACCCCGCTTCATTTCGTGCAGCCATTGATGTGCTGGCTTGTAGTCATGGCCATAAAATTATCGTTATTGGAGAGATGGCAGAGTTAGGTAAAGAAACCCAAAAACTGCATAGCGCCGTGGCGTTGATGGCAAAAGAAGCAAATATTGATGCGCTCTATGCCGTGGGTGATTCAGCTAAAATCATGGCTGAGTCTTTTGGTTCCAGTGGGGCTTATTTCGCTAATCAAGAGGCGCTTGTAGCTACGCTGAAAAATGATGTCAATAAACGGGGTTTTAAAGAAGTGGTGGTGCTTGTAAAAGGTTCGCGATCCAGTCGTATGGAAAAAATAGTCGAAGCCTTAGAAGCAACAAATGATGTTCTGCAATTGGCCATGAGAAAATAATTTATGTTGCTCTATATTGCCGACTTTTTATCAAATTATTTTAGTGTGTTTAATGTATTTCAATACTTAACTTTTCGCTCCATTTTGGGGGTGTTAACCGCGTTGATTATTTCTTTTGTGGTCGGGCCAATAATGATTAAAAAACTGAGTCATTATCAAATTGGACAGACGATTCGAGAAGATGGGCCTGAGAGTCATCTGGAAAAAGCGGGAACCCCGACCATGGGGGGTGCGTTGATTTTAGTTGCCATTGCGATCAGTACGTTGCTGTGGTCAGATTTGTCTAGTGGTTATGTCTGGATTGTATTGTTGGTCACCTTGGCTTTTGGTGCGATTGGCTGGGTGGATGATTATAAAAAAATAGTAGAAAAAAACTCTGATGGCTTATCCGTTAGGCAGAAATTATTGTGGCAGTCTGTGGCTGGATTATGCGCCGCAGTCTTACTTTATGCGACCGCCGCTTCGCCTGTTGAAACAACGTTGATCGTTCCTTTTTTTAAGGATATCGCCATTGATTTAGGGCTGGGCTTTATATTGTTAACTTATTTGGTCATTGTAGGCTCCAGTAATGCTGTTAATTTTACTGATGGTCTGGATGGCTTGGCGATTATGCCAACCGTGTTAGTGGCTGGAGCGCTGGCTATTTTTGCATACTTAAGTGGTCATGTGAAATTCGCCGAATATTTGAGTATCCCTTATGTTGCCGGGGTGGGTGAAGTGATCATTTTTTGTGGTGCGATTGTGGGTGCGGGTTTGGGATTTTTATGGTTTAACACCTATCCCGCCCAGGTGTTTATGGGCGATGTCGGTGCATTGGCGTTGGGTGCTGCACTCGGTGTTGTGGCTGTTGTCGTTCGTCAGGAGTTAGTGTTATTTATTATGGGTGGGGTGTTTGTTATAGAAATGGTGTCCGTTATCTTGCAAGTGGTTTCCTATAAGCTAACGGGTAAACGTATTTTCCGTATGGCGCCATTGCATCATCATTATGAATTACAAGGCTGGGCTGAACCCAAGGTAATTGTGCGATTTTGGATCATTACCGTCATTTTGGTATTGGTTGGTTTGGCAACATTGAAGTTACGATGAACGATGTTAGATAAACCTTCAACATTAATCGTAGGTTTAGGTAAAACAGGTTTTTCGTGTGTGAAAAGTTTGGTGGCTGAAGGCATCCCTGTTGCTGTGACGGACAGTCGAGACCAGCCTCCTTTTTTGCAAATGCTGAAAGAGCAGTATCCTGACGTTGCTGTGTTTTTAGGTGGATTGAGTGAAGATGCATTTAGAATGGCTGAACAAATCGTGATTAGTCCGGGAGTATCGCTGGCTTTACCTGAAATACAACAGGCTGCAAGTCGAGGTTTGCCTGTTTTAGGTGACGTTGAGCTTTTTGCGCGTCGTTGCCAAGCTCCCGTTATTGCTATTACGGGATCGAATGGTAAAAGTACGGTGACGGCCATGGTTAATGACATGATAAAAGAGGCTGGTTATACCGTGCGAGTGGGTGCGAATTACGGCACGCCAGCATTGGACTTACTTGCTGGCGAAAATCCCGATTATTACTTATTAGAGCTGTCTAGTTTTCAACTGGAGACGACAATGTCGCTCTCTCCCAAAGTGTCTGTATTACTCAATTTGAGTCCAGATCACTTGGATCGATATGAAAGTGTTGAAGATTATTACACAGCAAAGCGTCGTATCTATCGCGGAGCGGAGGGCATTGTCAGTACGATAGAGGAAGCCAATAATGACGTATTAAAAAATAGGGAAACGATTACTTTTGGGCCCACTGACGCGGATGCAAAAGTGGAAGAAATTGAGGGGCAATCCTGGATTGTATATCGAACACAACCCATCATTACTGTAAATGAACTGCAATTGTTAGGGCAGCATAATTTGTGTAACGCATTAGCTGCGGTGGCCATCGCGAATGCGATCACTTTGCCTCGCTCGGCTATTGTTACTGTTCTTAAATCTTTTTCTGGTTTGCCACATAGAATGGAGTGGGTTGCCGAACAATTCGGTGTTGTGTGGATCAATGACTCAAAAGCAACGAACGTCGGCTCTACCGAAGCAGCACTCTTGGGTTTCGATGATCCTGTGATTTTGCTTGCTGGAGGCGAGAGCAAAGGGGCAGACTTTATGTCGTTACGGGCAGCCGTTAAGCGGCATGTTAAAGCGCTCGTTTTCTATGGGCGTGATGCGTCTCTACTCTCTGTAGCGCTAAAGGGTATCGTGCCAATCAAGCAAGTCGCAACGTTGGAGGAGGCGGTGCAAAGTGCAGCCGAAATAGCCACAAAAGGGGATCGAGTCTTGTTTTCACCCGCGTGTGCAAGTTTTGATTTATATGATAATTACGAACGGCGAGGAGACGCGTTTAAATCTTTAGTATATCAGTATGTTGGCCGTCAGAGGCCTGCTGATGATTAAACAGCTAAAAGGCGTTTTCGTCAGTGATCCATGGTTACTTGGGTCGGTTGTCAGTTTGTTAAGCATTGGGTTGGTGATGCTGGCTTCGGCTTCAATGAATATCGGTTATGAGCAATATGGGTCACCCTATTATTTTCTTGGGCGCCAGGTTGTTTATTTGGTATTGGGCTTGTTGGTTGCGTGTGGGGTGTTATTGATGCCTTTGTCGGTGTGGGCCAGAAGCGGGAATGTTTTGTTGGTTTTTTCCATCGTCTTGCTCATTCTGGTTTTTGTGCCGGAGGTGGGGCGAACGGTCAATGGCAGTGCTCGTTGGATTGGTTTAGGCGCCTTTAATCTACAACCTTCTGAGTTAAGTAAATTGGCTATCGTGATTTATATGGCAGCGTTACTTGCGGCCAAGGGTAATGAGATATTGAGCGATTGGAAATTATTATTATTGCGTTTACTTCCCCTGTTTTTAATGGGGGTGTTGCTGATGCTTGAGCCAGATTTTGGCGCAACTGCGGTGATTTTTGGTACGGTCTTGGCGGTCTTGTTTCTTGCCGGTGTAAAATTAAAATATTTTATTTCATTTTTATTGATACTGGGTTCTAGTGCGTACTTTTTAGTGATTATGTCACCCTATCGTTTTAGTCGATTGAAAAGCTATTTGCAAGCCTGCGAACCGGAATATTATTATAAAGAGGGTTATCAATTGTGCCAGGCGCTGATCGCCTTTGGTCGTGGCGATTGGTTTGGTGTCGGTCTGGGAAGCAGCGTGCAAAAGCTGTTCTACTTGCCGGAAGCACATACGGATTTTTTACTGGCCGTGCTGGGTGAAGAGCTTGGTTTTATCGGGTCGTTGACTATTATTATTTTGTTCACTTTTTTGATTGTTCGGGCGTTTAGTCTGGGCGCAAAAGCAAAAGAAAAAAAACAGTATTTTGCTGCTTACCTGGCTTACGGTATTGGTGTTTGGGTTGCACTTCAGGCGTTCATTAATTTAGGTGTCAATATGGGTTTATTGCCGACTAAAGGTATTACGTTACCGCTGATGAGTTATGGTGGTAGCAGTATCGTGATGATGTGTATTAGTTTTGCTTTGTTGCTACGTATCGCTTATGAACAAAAAACACTGAAAATTAAATCAAAGCCAAAGGTTAATGTATGGGCGGCTGCGTCTTGATTATGGCCGGTGGGACCGGTGGGCATGTGTTTCCTGCTTTAGCTGTGGCTAAAAAACTGGAAGAGCAGGGCTTTGACATTGTTTGGTTGGGTACAAAAACGGGTCTGGAGGCCAGGCTGGTTCCTCCTTTTGGTTTTGCTATTGAGTGGATAACGGTGTCTGGACTGAGAGGGAAAGGTTTGATGAGCTGGCTGGCTGCGCCCGTGCGAATAATTAAGGCGTTGTTTCAGTCGTTGCGCGTGATTCAAAAATGTAAGCCGGATATGGTGTTAGGGATGGGCGGATTTGTCTCTGGGCCCGGTGGTCTGGCGAGTTGGATGTTGGGTAAACCTTTGTTGATACATGAGCAAAATGCCATAGCTGGCTTGACCAATCGTTGTTTGGCACCTTTGGCAAAACGAGTATTACAGGCTTTTCCTGGCGCGTTTGCTGATGCCAAAAAAGTTTCGGTCGTCGGTAATCCGGTTCGGGATGAAATTATTAATTTAATTGCTGTTCCCAAAGTTGAACACAATGGGTTAAAAAAATTGAAAGTATTGGTTGTGGGCGGCAGTCTGGGCGCACAAATTTTTAATGATACTGTGCCTAAAGCCATTGCGGGCATGAAGGGTTGTGATCAACCTGAAATATGGCACCAGGCCGGTGCGCGTAATATAGAGAATGCGCTTGCAAATTATAAAAAATATGAAGTTGATGCCAAAGTGGAGGCCTTTATTGATGACATGGCAGCCGCCTATCACTGGGCGGATGTGGTGCTTTGCCGAGCGGGGGCGTTAACGGTGTCTGAGTTAGCTGTCGTTGGTTTGCCTTCAATTTTGGTGCCTTACCCTTATGCTGTAGATGATCACCAAACGTACAACGCGAAATTTCTAGCCGATGCAGGCGCTGCAATTTTAGTACCGCAATCGGCATTGACCGTACACTATTTGGCCGAATTGTTTGCTGATCTATCAGCGAGCTCTGATAATAATAACAGAGGAAAAACGTTGCAAAAAATGGTCTCAGCAACGGCTAGGGTAGCCAGGCCTGATGCGACCTGTAATGTAGTAAAGGCTTGCATGGCGGTGCTTCATGTTTAACTCACTATTGCAAGCTCATCATTGCGAAGGTGTTGGTATGGGTGCGTCGGTCAATCCATTAAATGACCAAACTAAAAATGTAGCGGACATGGGGCGTGTTCGCAAAATCCACTTTGTCGGCATTGGTGGTGCGGGCATGGGCGGCATTGCCGAAGTTTTACATAATTTGGGTTATGAGGTTTCTGGTTCGGACTTGGCGAAAAATGCGATGACACGTAGATTATCATCACAGGGGGTGGATATACGGCTGGGTCATGATGCCAGCTACGCCCAGGATAAAGACGTACTGGTGATTTCCAGTGCAATTGATGAAAAAAATCCTGAGGTTGCATTTGCCCATGTTGAGCGCATTCCGGTCGTACCCAGGGCTGAAATGTTAGCGGAGTTGATGCGTTTTCGCTATGGCATTGCGGTTGCCGGTACCCATGGAAAAACGACGACAACCAGCTTGGTCGCCAGTTTGTTGGCAGAAGGCGGGTTGGATCCCACCTTTGTTATTGGTGGCAAGCTCAATAGTGCGGGTGTGCATGCTAGATTGGGAGCAAGTCATTATTTGGTTGCTGAAGCCGATGAAAGTGATGCCTCTTTTTTACATTTACAACCTATGATTGCCATTGTTACCAATATTGACGCTGATCATATGGAGACCTATGGCGGGGATTTTTCTCAACTCAAACAAACCTTCATCGAATTTTTACATCACCTTCCTTTTTATGGTTTAGCTGTGGTGTGCCTCGATGACCCTATTGTTTGCGAAGTATTACCAGAAATTAGTCGACCCATTGTGACCTATGGTTTGGCTGAAGACGCTGATATCAGAGCCATTGATCTTCACCAGGAAGGTGCGAAGACCCACTTTAAAGTGCAGGTGCATGGTGAGGAGCCACCTATAGAGTTCACTTTAAATCTTCCTGGGTTGCATAATGTGCAAAATGCCCTGGCGGCGATTGCGATTGCTTTTGAGCTGGGTGTTTCGGTAGAAAAAATTGGCAGCGGCCTGGCAGGTTTTCAAGGTATTGCGCGTCGATTTCAAGTCTATGGTGAGTTTGATACGGATAGCGGTAAAGTATTGCTCGTTGATGATTATGGACATCACCCCAAAGAAATTGCTGCAACATTGCAAGCGATACGAGCAGGGTGGCCGGAGCGTCGCGTGGTTTTAGTTTTTCAGCCTCATCGATATACGCGAACGCATGATTTATTTGATGATTTTTCCATCGTTTTGTCTGAGACAGATATTTTGGTATTGCTCGATGTTTATGCGGCAGGTGAGCAAATTATCGCGGGTGCAGACAGCCGATCATTAAGCCGAGCCATTCGTGCCCGTGGCAAAGTGGAACCCATTTTTATTGAAGATAGAGAGCGGCTTGTGGATACCTTGAAAGAGGTGATTCGAGAAAATGATGTCCTTGTAACCATGGGTGCAGGCGATGTGGGTGGGATTGCGGCACAACTGCAAAGTCAGTTGCAAAGGAGTACGACATGATGTCCGCCGTTACGCTTGCTCCTGAATGTCGAGGCAAAGTAAAAAAACAAGAATCCATGTCGCGTCATACATCATGGCGAGTGGGTGGGCCCGCTGATTGTTTTTATATTCCCGCTGATTTAGACGATTTGTCAAATTTTTTGTCACTCACTCAGTATGAAGGTGAGTTGATATGGTTGGGGCTGGGGAGTAATTTGTTAGTCAGGGATGGCGGTATACGAGGTCGGGTTATTCATACGGTGGGTGTGCTTGACAGCTTGTATTTAATATCAGGCACCGATGTTTACCTGGGCGCTGGTGCGACTTGTGCCAAAGCGGCTCGTTTTTGTGCTGCGCAGGGTTTGGTTGGTGCCGAATTTTTAGCGGGTATACCCGGCACCATTGGTGGTGCACTGGCAATGAATGCCGGTGCGTTTGATGGCGAAATATGGGATGCGGTCATTGAGGTCGAAACCATAAATAAAGAAGGCGATAAATTTGTTCGCGCTGCAGAGGAATTTGAAATTAGCTATCGTAGTGCGCGTTTCCAGTTTCAGGAATGGTTTTTGGGTGCGCGCCTCAGGCTGACACGTGGTGACGCAGAGAGCAGTGTGCGACGCATTAAAGCTTTATTGGCAAAAAGAAATGAATCTCAGCCTGTGGGTTATGCCAGTTGTGGTTCCGTGTTTCGCAACCCTGAGGGTGACTATGCCGGGCGATTAATAGAGTCTTGCGGTTTAAAAGGTCACCGCTACGGAGGCGCTATGGTGTCAGAGAAGCACGCAAATTTTATCATTAATACAGGCCGTGCAAATGCTTCTGAAATTGAGTCTTTGATTCATTTTGTACAAAAGATTGTTTTTAAAAAACGAGGGGTTTCTTTATTCACTGAAGTGAAAATAATAGGGGAAACCTTGTCTTGATGGCTAGCGAACAACGGGTTTCTACTGATTATGGGCGAGTTGCTGTCGTGATGGGTGGTGCTTCTGCCGAACGTGACATATCGTTACAAAGCGGTAGAGCTATTTTGACATCTTTATTAAAAAGCGGAGTCGATGCCGTGGGTATTGATACGCAATATGGCTTGTCCGGTCTGGTCTCTGAAGCGCATATTGATCGGGTGTTTATCGCATTACATGGCCGTGGGGGAGAAGATGGTTCGTTTCAAGGTGCCTTGTCCTGTATGAACTTGCCTTATACCGGAAGTGATGTTCTGGGTTCGGCGTTAGCCATGGATAAACTCAAAACAAAACAAGTATGGCGTGCTTGCCAGCTCCCTACTCCACCTTATGTTGAGGCGACGTCACTAGACGATATGTTGGCCTTGTCGGGCGAGCTGAATTTTCCGATTGCGCTTAAGCCGATCAATGAAGGTTCAAGTATCGGTATTTCAAAGGTAACGGACAAAACTTCTTTATCGGCAGCATGGCCAGAGGCGGCCAAATATGATGTTTCTATTTTGGCTGAACAATGGGTTGAGGGCGATGAATATACCATTGCTGTATTAAATGGGCAGGCATTACCTGCAATAAAACTTAAGACAAGCCATATTTTTTATGACTATGAGGCGAAATACAATTCAAATGATACTCGCTATATTTGCCCTTGTGGTTTGTCTCCGAAAACAGAGCGTAGTTTGCACGAAATAGTTTTAAAAGCCTTTTCAGTGCTGGGTTGCAGTGGCTGGGGGCGTGTAGATTTTATGATAGATAAAGAGGGACAGGTTTGGCTGTTAGAAGTGAACACCATTCCAGGAATGACCGATCACAGCCTGGTACCGATGGCAGCGCAACAGGCTGGGCTGTCATTTGATCGGCTGGTTTTAGCAATACTGGATACGAGTTTTAAGATTAAGGTTTCATGATGGGCAATAAAAAAAAGGATTCAATTAAATCAAAAAATAGAGTATCAGGGCGTTTTGTATTTTTATGTGCTGGTTTTGTCGTGGTGCTGAGTCTTTGTGCAGGGGCATATCAATTATTGGGTGATGCGGATTTTTTTCCGGTGAAAGGGCTGGAAATTCATTCACAATTTGAAAAAATAGACAGAGCCACGGTCATCGATGTGGTTGCCAGTGAAACAGGGTTAGGTTTCTATGGTCTTGAGCTGGAGGAAATAAAGTTAAAATTATTGGCAGTGCCCTGGATCCATAATGTTGCCGTGACTCGACGTTGGCCTGATCAATTGAGCATTACTGTGACAGAACAGCAGGCCGTAGCGCGTTGGTCAAAAGGGGGGTTAATTAATATATATGGACATGTTTTCTATCCATCAAAGGCATCTTACCCAAAAAATCTTCCTTTGATTATGGGTCAGTTCGGGGAGCAGGAAAAATTATTATTACAATATCGAGAAATGAATGAAATACTGGCCGTGTTGAATTTACGTATTGCCTGGCTGGAACAAGATGAGCGGCATGCGATAAAACTAGGTTTGAATCGTGGGACTTCATTATTGCTGGGCCGCAAAAATGAAATGCTCAGGTTGAAGCGTTTTGTCGATGTCTACAAAAAATCGTTTAAGGAAAAAAGTAGGGGGATGGACAGGGTCGATTTACGTTATTCCAATGGCTTTGCAGTTCAATGGACGGCGGTAAAAAATGAAGGGGCTGCTGATGGTGTCTAAGAACCCGGACAGTAATCTGATTGTTGCCCTTGATATAGGGACGTCGAAGGTGGTTGCCATTGTCGCCGAAGTGGATGAGTTAAATAACATCCATATTATTGGCATTGGCTCTCATCCGTCCTCAGGTTTAAAAAAAGGGGTCGTTGTTAATATTGAATCGACCGTGCAGTCTATTCAGCGAGCAATAGAAGAAGCGGAGCTCATGGCCGATTGCAAAATAGGCTCGGTTTACGCGGGTATAGCAGGTAGCCACATTAGAGGTATTAATTCACATGGTAATGTGGCTATACATAATCAGGAGGTGACTCAAGGTGATGTCGACAGGGTGATTGATGCGGCTAGTGCGGTTGCGATATCTGCGGATCAAAAAATACTGCATGTACTACCTCAAGAATTTATTATTGATGGGCAAGAAGGCATAAAAGAGCCAATAGGTATGTCTGGAGTGCGTTTGGATGCAAAAGTACATTTAGTGACGGGCGCTGTCAGTGCGGCACAAAATATTATTAAATGTGTTCGCCGTTGTGGTTTAGATGTTGCCGATATCATTCTCGAACAACTGGCTTCAGGGTATGCGGTGTTGACAGAAGATGAAAAAGATTTAGGTGTTTGCGTTGTTGATATTGGCGGGGGGACGACGGATATTGCCATATTTAAAGAGGGTGCCATTCGTCATACTGCGGTGATTCCCATTGCCGGTGATCAAGTCACTAATGATATTGCGGTCGCATTGCGAACACCGACAAAAAAAGCGGATGAAATCAAGATTAAATATGCTTGCGCATTAACCCAGTTTGCTGGCGTGGATGAAAGTATCGAAGTCCCGAGTGTGGGGGATCGACCGGTACGACGGTTAGCTCGTCAAACCTTGGCTGAAGTCGTTGAACCTAGATATGAAGAATTGTTGGCGTTGGTGCATGCAGAGTTGCAGCGTAGTGGCTATGAAGAATTATTGGCCGCGGGTGTTGTTATGACAGGTGGGAGTTCGAAGATGGAAGGCGTAATCGAGTTGGCAGAAGAAGTGTTTCATATGCCGGTTAGATTGGGTGTACCTCAGGGTGTAACGGGATTATCCGAAGTTTTGAGTAATCCAGTGTACGCGACTGGAGTAGGGTTGCTGTATTTTGGTTGTCAACATAAAGGCAAACATGGCGATGTTGAATCGTTTATGGGAGCGGGTTTTCAAGGTGCTTTAGGACGGATGAGGAATTGGTTTCAGGGTGATCATTAATATGGTCAATAAGTTTGTAACTACGTTAGATAGAAGTAAATATAAAATGGTTAATACGGAGGTGTATTATGTTTGAGTTGATGGATTCTTATTCGCAACACGCGTTAATTAAAGTAGTGGGTATTGGCGGAGGAGGTGGGAATGCTGTTGAGCATATGCTGGCAGCAGATATTGAAGGTGTTGAATTTATTACAGCAAATACGGATGCGCAAGCATTAAAAAATTCAAGTGCACGGACGGTTTTGCAATTGGGTTCCAATATTACCAAATGTTTGGGTGCGGGTGCCAATCCTGACATTGGTAAACAAGCAGCTCTAGAAGACAGGGAGCGAATTGTCGAAGTATTGGAAGGGGCGGATATGGTTTTTATCACTGCCGGTATGGGGGGAGGGACCGGAACAGGTGGTGCGCCCGTCATTGCTAAAGCAGCTAAGGAAATGGGTATTTTAACCGTGGCTGTAGTGACTAAACCCTTCCCGTTTGAGGGCAAAAAAAGAATGCAGATTGCCGAAGCAGGAATAGAGGAGCTGGCTCAGTATGTCGATTCTTTAATTACTATTCCTAATGATAAGCTGCTTTCAGTATTGGGTAAAGAAGTGACTTTGCTGGATGCTTTTTCTTCGGCGAATAATGTTTTGCTCGGAGCCGTGCAGGGTATTGCTGAATTAATAACACGTCCAGGTTTGATTAATGTCGATTTTGCAGATGTCAGAACGGTAATGTCAGAAATGGGTATGGCGATGATGGGCTCAGGTATGGCGACAGGCGAAGACCGTGCGCGTCGAGCAGCAGAAATGGCAATAGCAAGTCCGCTGTTAGAGGACATTAATATCTCTGGAGCCCGAGGTATATTAGTGAATGTGACTGCGGGTCTGGATTTGGCGATCGGAGAATTTGATGAGGTCGGTCATACGGTTAAAGAGTTTGCTTCTGAAAATGCAACGGTGGTTGTGGGCACCGTTATTGATCCTGAGATGACCGATGAGCTGCGAGTCACGGTTGTGGCAACAGGAATAGGTGCGGAAGGAGAGTATGAAGAAGCGCCGATTACCTTGGTTCATAATCAATCACCTGATGTGGGGGCTACGGATGTCGATTACAACAACCTTGAGCGTCCAACGGTGATGCGCAAGCGGGCAGCAGGGGCTGGTGGAGGAGGGCGTTACAATAATAGTACGGCAGAGACCAGTATGGACTATCTGGATATCCCCGCTTTTTTACGAAGACAAGCAGACTAAATAGAGTAGCAGAGCAACAAACGGAGGCTATAATGTAGTAGTTGGCCATGATAAATTAAGGAGTAATTGTAGGTAATTTGCTAGGCACTGCTCGTTAGCTGTGATAATATGCAGCCGCTATTCTAAAGCGGATTACTCCGTCATATAGGCAATAATGCGATGATCAGACAACGAACATTAAAAAATGTTATCAGGGCAACCGGCGTTGGTCTCCATACTGGAGATAAGGTTTATTTAACGCTGCGCCCTGCTGCCCCTGATTCGGGTATTGTTTTTCGTCGGGTTGATTTAGCTCCGACGGTCGATATTCCGGCTCGGGCAGAAAACGTAGGTGATACACAGCTCTCTACTACACTAATAAAAGATGGGGTGCGTATTTCAACCGTAGAACATTTACTCTCTGCCCTTGCTGGCTTGGGGATTGACAATGCTTATATCGATTTGAGTGCAGAAGAAGTCCCCATCATGGACGGTAGCGCCGGCCCATTTGTATTTCTTGTGGAATCGGCGGGTATTATCGAGCAAAATGCGCCTAAACAGTTTATTCGTATAAAAAAATCAGTTGTTGTTAAGGACGGTGACAAGTGGGCCAGGTTTGATCCGTTTGAAGGTTTTAAGGTAACCTTTGAAATTGATTTCGATCATCCGGCATTTCAAAATAAAAGTAAGCGGGCGAGTGTCGATTTTTCTACCACTTCTTTTGTTAAAGAGGTGAGCCGTGCACGAACATTTGGTTTTCTTAAAGATTTAGAATGGCTTAGGGACCGCAGGCTGGCTCTTGGAGGGAGTTTGGATAACGCCGTCGTTGTAGATGACTTCCGTGTTCTTAACGAAGATGGCTTACGTTACCATGATGAATTTGTAAAACATAAAGTCCTGGATGCAATAGGGGATTTATATTTGCTGGGGCGCAGTTTGATTGGCGCGTTTAGTGGGCATAAGTCGGGTCACTCGCTGAATAATCGTTTATTACATGACTTGATGGCGGATAAAAGTGCTTGGGAGTTAGTCACCTTTGAAGAAGAACAAGCCGCTGTTCCCATTTCCTTTGTGCAGCCTTTACCTGCGGCTTGATTATTAAACTGCTTTAAATTATGGTAATGGCTCGGGTTGCACCTGAGCCATTACACGTTACCAATAAATACTATTTGATTTATTTTTCTCCATGTCTGGAAAGTCTGCGTAATGCCGCAGCCAGGCTCTCATTTGTGACATAATCCGCTAAATTATTTAGCGAGTCTGCCGTATTCTTAGTCATGCTTGCTTTTTGTCGAGTTAATGTTTCATATCTGTTGTAATTTGGCTTGGTTTTTATAGTGATATTTTTTAATTGAGCGAACTCCGGGTGCACTTTCAAGTCATATTTCATTGCCGGTATATGGAAGCGCAATTTACTTGACCAAAGAGCAGAATCAACGTGTAAAATCAAGTTGTTTTCTCTATAATTAGCCATTCTGCAGTGCTGAGCCAAATTATTTGGCAGGCTGTCATGAACAAGCTGTTCTAGTTGCAGGAGTTTTACAGAGTGTTGGACTAACTCGCGAGTAGCAAAACTCTTCTTTTTTAGTAAAAAGCTAATGTGATTTGGTTTTGAACGAGACATATTTTTTAGCCAGTTATGGTTTTGATTGGGCAGTTAGTTAGAGACTATATATGAATATTATTTTACTTTCAAAGTCTAATCGACAGGCACGTACAATTAATTTGCATAGTGGTGTGGCGTTGTTTCTTGTGAGTTTGGTGGTGGCGCTGGCATGTGGTTTGGCCGGGTATTCTATTGCGGGATACCAAGCGCAAGTGGCGACGGTATCAGGTGAACATGTTGAGCGCAGTCTTGTTATTGAGCAGCAAGCAATAGTAGAAAAGGCGGTGCGTGAATCACGTGATGCGGTTAATGCCTTGAATTCGAAGGTAGCGGAAATACAGGCTAAAGCAATTCGTGTGGATGCACTGGGTAAGCGTTTGGTTGATTTGGCTCGCCTAGAGAAAGGAGAATTTGATTTTGATAGTGTACCCGCGCAGGGTGGGCCTTCAGGAACTTTGCTTGCGGAAGAAGTCGAAGTTGTTGATTTTATAGAAAGTTTGACGCGACTTTCCAAACAGTTGGAAGACAGGGAAGAGCAGTTGTGGGTATTGGAAACGTTGCTTCTGAATAAAACACTGAAGGATGAGGCCATGCCCGCAGGTCGCCCCGTGCGTTCGGGCTGGCTGTCTTCTCCTTTTGGTAAACGAACCGACCCTTTTACGGGTAAAAAAGCGAGCCATGAGGGCGTAGACTTTGCAGGAAAAATGGGTTCGGATATTTTGGTTGTGGCCGGTGGTATTGTGACCTGGTCTGGAGATCGTTATGGATACGGAAAAATGGTTGAAGTCGATCACGGAAACGGTTACGTTACTCGTTATGGGCATAATAAGGAAAATTTGGTGGGCGTAGGAGCCACCGTAAAAAAAGGACAAGTGATCGCCCTAATGGGAAGCAGTGGACGCTCAACGGGGCCGCATGTACATTTTGAAGTGTTGCACCAAGGACGGCCCGTTAATCCCGAAAAATATGTATGGGTCAAACGTTAGTTTTTCGTTTGTTCGTGCGTCCTTCATAAAGCCTGTACCTATAGCGATTCAGGTTTGAAGCTGAATCTCAGCCGCTATAGGTAATAGACGACTCTAACTTACTTTGGTGGCTGTGACGGGCCTGATTTGCTCCTGCAGTAATAAATAAAGAAGAATTCTATAAATCTATGGGTAATTTTTTAAATCGTATATTTGGTAGTCGAAATGATCGACTTATTAAAAAACTGGGTAATCTTGTTGACAGCATTTCTGCGCTTGAAGAAAAAATGGCAGATCTGGATGACGCGGCATTACGAGCTAAAACCGAAGAATTTCGTCAGCGTCTTGCATCGGGGGAGACCGTAGATGCGCTATTGCCCGAGGCCTTTGCCACAGTAAGAGAGGCGGGCAAGCGGGTGATGGGGATGCGGCATTTTGATGTTCAGCTCATCGGTGGCATGGTGTTAAATGATGGAAAAATTGCTGAAATGCGTACGGGGGAAGGTAAAACCCTGGTGGCGACATTACCCGTATATTTGAATGCCTTACCCGGTAGAGGGGTGCATGTTGTGACTGTCAATGATTATTTGGCACGTCGTGATGCGGAATGGATGGGTAAACTGTACGGATTTTTAGGTATGACCACTGACGTGGTTATCAATGGACAGTCTACGGAAGAGAAGCGAGCGGCTTATGCTGCAGACATCACTTATGGCACCAATAATGAGTTTGGTTTTGATTATCTACGCGATAACATGGCTTTTAGTACTGAAGACAAGGTGCAGCGAGAGCTTGCTTTTGCTGTCATTGATGAAGTGGATTCCATCCTTATTGATGAGGCCAGAACGCCTCTTATTATTTCAGGCCCGACAGATACCAGTTCTAATCTCTATGCGCAAATTAATGAACTCATTCCTCAGCTCGTTTTACAAGAAGAGGAAGAGGGGCCGGGTGACTATACGTTGGACGAAAAGTCACGACAGGCTCATTTAACCGAAGCGGGGCACGAGCATGTCGAAACTTTGTTTGAAGAGGCTGGGCTCATAGGAGAAGGCGAAAGTCTTTATGATGTTGGGCATATTACGTTGATGCACTTACTGGATAACGCCTTGCGTGCGAATGCCTTGTTCAAAATTGATGACCACTATATCGTTAAAGATGATGAAATTGTTATTGTTGATGAATTTACGGGGCGTACGATGCCCGGTCGACGCTGGTCAGATGGTCTGCATCAAGCGGTAGAAGCTAAAGAAGGCGTGACGATTCAGCAAGAAAATCAAACGCTGGCCGCGATCACTTTTCAAAACTATTTTCGATTGTATGACAAACTTTCCGGAATGACGGGTACCGCGGATACAGAAGCTTTCGAGTTTAATTCAATTTATGATTTGGAAGTGGTTGTGATTCCAACTAATAAGGCAATGGCTCGCGATGATCGTAGTGATCTGGTTTATCTGAATACGGATGACAAATTCAAAGCCATTGCTGAGGACATTAGAGATTGCCAATCACGAGGGCAGCCGGTTCTGGTCGGTACCGCGACGATTGAAACATCAGAACTTTTGTCTGAGCTATTGAAAAAGGAAAAAATCAAACATGAAGTGTTGAACGCCAAACAGCATGAGAGAGAAGCTGACATTGTTGCCATGGCAGGGAGCCCCGGTGCCGTGACCATCGCAACCAATATGGCGGGTCGAGGAACGGATATTGTACTTGGCGGTAATTTGGAAGCTGAGCTTGCCGCGGCACAAGCTGCAGGTAAAAAAGAGGACGCTTTAGAGTCGATGCGAGTAGCCTGGGAAGAACGGCATCAGCAAGTATTGAAAAGTGGTGGGCTGCATATTGTAGGCACTGAACGGCATGAATCTCGCCGTATTGATAATCAATTGAGAGGGCGTTCGGGTCGACAAGGTGACGTGGGTTCTTCTCGTTTTTACCTCTCTTTAGAAGATAGCCTGATGCGTATTTTCGCCTCTGAAAAAGTATCTAAATTAATGCAAAAACTGGGTATGGAAGAAGGCGAAGCCATTGAACATCCCTGGGTGACTAAAGCAATAGAAAATGCGCAACGAAAAGTAGAAGGGCACAACTTCGATATTCGTAAACAATTATTGGAATACGACGATGTGGCCAATGATCAAAGAAAAGTAATTTATGAGCAGCGGAATGAGTTAATGGCAGGAGATGATATTTCCGACTCTATCAGCGTGATGCGAGAAGATGTCGTTGCTTCCTTAATTGATGATTATATTGCCCCGCAAAGTCTGGATGAGCAATGGGATATTCCAGGTCTGGAAAAAGCGTTGGAAACTCAGTTTGAGATTAAAATGGATATCTCAGGGTGGTTAGATGCCGATGATGCTTTGCACGAAGAAACGCTACGCCAGAGAATTCTTGATGAAATCGTGGCAGCGTATCAAGAAAAAGAAGATTTTGCAGGTACTGAGGTCATCAGACACTTTGAAAAGGCGGTGATGTTGCAGGTGTTGGATAGCCAATGGAAAGAACATTTAGCGGCTATGGATCATTTACGTCAAGGCATACATTTACGGGGTTATGCTCAGAAAAATCCAAAGCAGGAATATAAACGTGAATCTTTCGAAATGTTCACCGAGTTACTTGAAAATATTAAACGTGATGTGATCGGAGTTTTATCTAAAGTTGTTGTTAAAGCGGAAGAAGATGTTCAAGCCGTAGAGGAGCAGCGACGGACGACGGTGCCGATGCAATTTGAGCATGCGACCAGCTCAACGGTTCTGGAGGGTGATGCCGCAGAATCGTCGGGTGAAACCGAGACAAAACGTAGTGCGGAAAGAGCCGAGCCTTATGTGCGGCAAGGGCGTAAAGTAGGACGCAATGAGCCTTGCCCTTGTGGTTCAGGTAAAAAATATAAACAATGTCATGGTAAGGTGGTCTAGGAGGTTGTCCGAAAATAGAAATCGTAGCGAGGGTCTCGGTATCCCCATTCGCTCCCGATGAATGGGTATAGGGTAACGGTAATTACATTTATGGGTTTCATAATCCTGGCAGCAAGGTGAGAGGAAGGCGAATGCAATCTGAGTGGCGACCTGTTGATGGTATACGTTTGGGCGTGACCTCAGCAGGGATTAAAACACCCGGACGTTTAGATCTTGTTGTTTTTGAGCTGGATGACAATACGGTGACGACAGCGGTTTTCACCAAAAATGCTTTTTGTGCGGCACCGGTCACCGTCGCACGGCAACACTTACAGGCCGCCGAGCCAAAATACTTTATTATCAATACCGGAAATGCAAATGCGGGAACCGGCAATCAAGGGGTTGACGATGCGTTGGCCTGTTGTGCCGCTTTGGCTGAACGTGTCGGTGTATTCACGGCAGAAGTCTTGCCCTTTTCCACCGGCGTGATTGGCGAGCCGTTACCCACGGCTAAAATTATATCGGCATTGGATGCGGCTGTTTCTGGCCGCACAGCCCAAGCCTGGGAATCGGCCGCGACCGGTATTTTGACCACAGATACAGTGCCTAAAGGGTGTTCTCGAACGCTGTGGCTGCAAGGGCAGCAGGTGACCATTACGGGCATAGCGAAAGGGTCGGGTATGATTCATCCCGATATGGCAACCCTGCTGGCTTTTATTGCGACGGATCTTGTGATTGATAAAGCATTGTTACATCGCTGTTTGCTGCAGGCGGTAAAAACTTCATTTAATCGTATTTCTGTTGATGGCGATATGTCTACTAATGATGCCTGTACGCTCTCGGCTACCGGGAAAAGCGGTGTGGTATTGGCGGAAAGCAGTGTCTTAGAAGTTGAGCAATTTCAAGCGGCGTTGACCGACGTTGCCGAAACATTGGCTCAAGCGCTGGTGCGAGATGGTGAAGGTGCAACTAAATTTGTCACCATTGAAGTGAGTGGCGGGCGAACCTCGGACGAAAGTCTGCGTGTGGCCAAGTCCGTTGCCAATTCACCTTTGGTCAAAACCGCCCTGTTTGCCTCTGATGCAAACTGGGGACGAATCCTCGCTGCGATTGGCTATGCCGGAGTTGAAAACATTGATATGCAAGCGATAAAAGTTAAGCTTGGCGATGTCTGTATCGTCAGAGACGGTGGACGAGCGCCGGACTATCAAGAAGAGCTCGGCCAACAAGAAATGGACAAACAGGATATTGTCATCGCCATAGATTTAGCTCGGGGAAACAGCTTCGAACGCGTCTGGACGTGCGATTTTTCGTATGATTATGTTCGAATTAATGCAGAGTATCGTACTTGATATACCCATGGCGTTATGTTGTCGGTGTTAGCGCGTGTAATGAAGATGACCATTTTGTTGCCGAAGCTATTTCCGGCGCGGATCGATATCTTGATTTTACTTTAACGCGGTGTCATTTTTTTCGTAGAAAGCTCAAGCAACTTATCGAGGAAAAACTGAAAATAAAGTGCAGGTGTGTGTGGAAATGCCTAAATTCATAACGCCATGGGAATAATGACGGGCATGAAGTCCTGTAATTTTAGATCCGAGTTGTTATTAAGTCGCCAGTTATAAATAGCAGTGAAAGCCATGACGCTTTCTAAATAGTGACGGGTCTCATCGTAAGGTATGGTTTCTATCCACGCATCGGTATTCATGGCTTGATCATTTGGAAGCCATCGGTGTACTCTTGTTATGCCTGCATTGTAAGCTGCGGTGGCTAAAACCGGGTTATTATAGAGACGACTTTTGACGTGACGAAGATAAGCACTGCCTAAGGCTATATTTTTTTCAGCACTAAGTAAGTCGTACTTGTTGTTGAATTTTGTGTTAATACGCTTGGCAATATATTTTCCCGTTGAGGGCATTAATTGCATGAGTCCCAGCGCCCCTTTATGAGAACGCGCATCCGAGAGAAAGGCGCTTTCTTGGCGTAAAATACCATATACCCATGCAGGTTCAATATTGTTATAATTCGCTTGATGCTCAACCATTTTTCGGTAACCTAGAGGGAACCGTAAAGGGACGTTATTCCAGTATTTGGCTTGGGCGGCAGTCAATATGGCTTGGGAGTTCCAGTCCCATTTTCGGGCTAATTCCGCGGCTCGTGTCGCTTGTTGTTTATTCATAGATCTTCGTGCGAACTCCCACTCACTGCGTGCAGCAACAGTGCGATTTAATGCCAAGAGCTCTTTAGCTCGGGCGATGGCCGGAATGCGTTCGATGTCCGCAAGTTCTTCATGGTTAAAGGGAATCGGTGTATTCTGCCACGAATAGGGTAAGCCTAGGCGGTCTGCTGCGAGAAAACCATGGTAGTTGCGAGTTTTGGCCAAATCCGCGTAAATGGGTTTGGCTTCAGTCTCCGCGCCCAGTTCTTCTAATGCGCGTGCTCGCCAATAGCGCCAACGGTGTTCTTGTTGTTGCTCTGTGGTCAACCAGCCTATTGTAGTGAGCGTTAAGGGCCAGTTTTTGTTTTGAATCGCGCTTCTGATACGCCATGCTTTACTGCGTACTGTTTCCTGCTCGGGGGGGATGGCAATGAGCCAATTTAGTGCCTTGGGTTCTTTGCGTTGAGCCAGTAAAATACCCAGTGTGTTATTAATGTATGCGGACTGTGTGGGTGAAAAATTAAAATGATTATCCAGGCTAGGCCAAATGTTCGTAACTTTCTCCAAATCACGAAATGCGAGTCGCCGTATACCTTGTGTAAGGATATCGTGGTGAAGTGGGTTTTTGTCAGTAAAATGTTTTTTTTCAATGACGGTGTGTGGTTTTCTATAGGTGTTGATCCAGAGCTCAATGGTGTTGCGTTGTGCTTTGTCAAGATTCCGAGTTAAATATCGGGCAAGGCGAAGTTGCCCCTGTTTCATTGCGAGGCTAGCGCGTTGTAAGATTAGGTCTTGAGTGATGATTCCATTTTTTTTGCCCGCTTCAAAAAGCGGAGTACAGGCATCGGGTTGAGATTTTCCAACCAGCCAGATAGATTTGATGTTTTCCAGAGCTTTTTGTCTCTGTCCTTGACGTAACAATGCCGAGCGATATTGGCAATCTAATTTGGTGTTTCTGGAGCCGGGGTAGTATTGAATGAGCTTGTCCCACTGTTTGTGCTGAGCCAGTGATTTAAGCCATTTATATTGTAGTTTTTTTGCTAACGGTGAATTTTGATATTGCGTTACAAAAGTTTGTATATCCGATGCTTTAGTGAGGTGGATACGGTAAGCCAAAGATTGATATTCCAGGTAAGGAAACAAGATGTAGTTTTCAATTTTAGCTCGACTTTTTTTGTATTTTGTAATGTGTCCTTTTTGTATCGTTTTTTCAGCCATGAGATAAAAAGCACGTTGTTTCTCCAAAGAGCCCGCCTGCGCCATGGTCGAAAAACCGAATAAAAAAGCAAAAATCAGGGCAGATTTTAAAATAAGTACACCTTTATGGAGAGCGGTTGTCATTTTGATGTGTTCATGTTTAAAATTATTGCACATTTTTGACTGTTCGCCCACTAGCGCTTCGCGCTTCTTTTGGTGCTACAATGGCGGCTGGAAATCCGTAGTAGAAAGTTAGAGTTTCAATGGAGGCTCTAGTTCCTTGTATCGGCATGCTGTTAAAATCTCTGAAGACTAAGAGGCTGTTAGATTAAGTTGGAAAAAGTTTTACTTAAGCTATTGGATATCGTCGCATGCTTACGAGATCCAGACCACGGTTGTTCCTGGGATTTGCAGCAAACACTATCAAGTATTGTACCTCATACTTTAGAAGAAATTTATGAACTTGCAGAAGCGATTGAAAATGAGGATTATGATGCGGTAAAGGATGAATTGGGCGATGTGCTGTTTCAAGTCTTGATTTTATCAAAAATTGCTGAAGATGAAGAGCAGTTTGCATTCGCTGATGTGATAGAAAATTTGAGTGAAAAATTAGTCCGGCGGCACCCTCATGTTTTTGCCAAGAAAAAATTTGTTGCTGTAGCAGAGCAGCAGACATCCTGGGAGCAAATCAAGCGTAAAGAACGTGCACAAAAATGTTCTGATGGAGACACTAATCAAAGTATTCTGGATGGCATTTCTATCGCTTTACCCGCCTTGGTCAGAGCGCCAAAATTACAACGACGAGCGGCATCACTGGGTTTTGATTGGGAAAACTTAGAGGCCGTTTTTTCCAAGCTGGACGAAGAAATAAGAGAGTTACAAGCTGAGTTGGGATCGCCAAATGAGGAAAGCGAGAGCAATAAACTGCGTATTGAAGCCGAAATGGGCGATGTGTTGCTGGTTTGTACGAATTTAGCTAGACGTCTGGGGGTCAATTCTGAAACGGCTTTACGCAAGGCAAACCAAAGGTTTGAGAGTCGTTTTCGTTACATTGAGTCACAGTTGAGTCAGCAAGGTCGATATGTGAAGGATCAGGATCTGGGTAGTTTACAGCGGCTTTGGGAACGTGCAAAGCGGCAGGAGAAGCGATTGTGAGAAAGTGGCGATGAGTGACGTAGAGGTGGTCGCAGTCATCGATGATGATGCTGCGGTTAGAGATTCTCTGGCCTGGTTGCTGATGTCGGCAGGCTGGCAGGTTAATTTATATGCTTCTGCCGAGCAGTATTTGGCTTCCTCTGAAATGGCATGGTGTGGTTGTCTAATTTTAGATGTGCGTATGCCAGGGCTAAGTGGTTTGGAGTTGCAGCAACAGTTAGCAGCAAAAGAAGCTTGTGCGCCTATTATCATGTTGACAGGTCATGCTGATGTAGCGATGGCCGTCAAGGCGTTAAAATCAGGTGTTTTTGATTTTTTAGAAAAGCCTTTTGATGACCAAATTTTGCTTTCTCGGGTGCAGAAGGCTTTACAGCACAATAAAGAAACGCGGCAAAATCAGGTGGTCTATCAGGATACGGCGGAGCGATTATTGCTTTTGACGCCGAGGGAGCGTGAAGTACTCGGGCTGATTTGTGCCGGGCATTCAAATAAAACGATGGCAACAGAGCTGGGGATCAGTAGTCGTACGGTTGAAATCCATCGTGGCCGAGTCATGGAAAAAATGCAAGTTGATTCTTTATCCGATTTGGTACGCTTAGGTGTGTTGACCCAGCTATATTAAATGTGGGTTATTTCTGCTGAAAAAGTATACTGGTCAAGTCATGCCAGACACTTTTTCAGAGAATTTGCATAGTTAATTGGTGACTGATCATCCTTCGTAGTATGCAGCCTTTCAAGGCAGGACGACTGGCACGTTTGTTGAGCTATTTCTGCAAGTTGTACTTTTTATTGTATTCGTGCGTAAAGAGAAATGAAGCGAGGAATCCAGAGTAAAATAGGAATTTATTACTCTGGAGTATTCCACACCTAGTCCAAAGTCAGCATTATTCTGGAATGGTATATAGCCTGAATCACCTTCTACAGTATATGAAACATCTCCGCTATAATCTGTCGAATAACCACCGACACTCATTGACAATAAATTAAGTTTTTCATCCTCAGCAAGAGATATGTTGTTAAATAATAGAGTAAAAAATAACAATGTATATTGTATCCATGTATGGCACTTTTGTTTTTTCAAAAAATTGTTAATCATTTTTCCATCCTTGTTATTAAAGTATTATTAGAACTGAATACAGGTATTTATTTAGATTCTGATCAAACAATATAGACTTAAGAGCAGCGGGAAAAGCACAAATCATATGAGCGGTTGATATAACCACTAAGTGGCAGTTATATCTTCTGAATGGGATTTTTCTCTTGTGTTAACCTGTTAAATAAATTTTTCATGGCAGCGAAGCTCTAATGCAAGAGCTTTTATTTATTAAACATATCACGCCTTTATTACAGCACGTTCTGGTGTTTAAAGTTACCGTATAGTAGATGGCGTTCAGAAATGTGTTGTTCAGCTGGTTCCATTTACTGTCGAATTAAAAGCGCCTGCGCCTATAATTTACGCAACGATAGGGTATACTCTCGAAAACCAGCTAACATCCTCCAACCACTCGGCAACAATGGCGACCACTTAATTGCCGTGGCGACCACTTGACCGATTAACACTTCCATTCTTTTGTGAGGCCGTTACTCTTGTCACGTAGGACACATAAATTGGCTTTGCTGACATTCTCGAAAACGCTATTTATGAACAAAAATGTTGCTTTCAGCACAACAAGATAAAGATGGAAAATGGAGGTTACGGTGGAATTCATTGTAAACTTAAAACGAAATAGAGCAATAAATTCCTATATTAATAGGAAGGAAAAAATATGCAGAGCTTACAAGTGTAAATGAGCACTTTTGACGCTGTTTTCGGGCAAATCAGGGGGGAGCTGAACAGTTATATTTTAACACTCCATTCTCTGCCTGGGGTTTCCACGTTGTCACCCTGGTTCAACGGTGTACACATCATTGACATCCTCCAGCAGATGGCGGTGTTGTTCGTTTTCGCTTTTATATTCAGCCGTTCAAAAGCCTTTGGGTTGTTGGTCAAAAATTCACTTCGAGCGCGTGATTGGCTATTGCTCTATCTGATCTTTTTCGCTATTTCGGCTATGGGTTCGGTATTGGCCACCAATGTTCCATTGACGCCAGACGGTGATGACTGGACCCAGGTGGATACCCGTTCCATCGGTGCTATTCTAGCTGGTTTTCTGGGCGGGCCCTGGCTTGGGACAGCCGTTGGTTTTACTGCTGGACTCTATCGGTGGAGCCTGGGTGGACCCACTGCTCTGGCCGGTTTTCTGGGAACAACCCTGGCCGGGTTGATATCAGGCCTGGTCTACTTGTTTATTCTGAAAAGATATCAAGAGATGCGCTTTGGCTGGAAAACAGCGGTGGCTGCTGTTTGCATAGCTGAACTGACGATGAAAGGGCTGGTGCTGCTCACCGTTCAGCCCTTCGAAAAAGCACTGGCACTGATTCAAATCACGACCATTCCCAGTTTGCTTGGAAACAGTATCGGGGCCGCCCTGTTTGTTACCATATTGAATAGCAGGGAACATCTTGCTGTCTCATACACCACCAGCGCACTACATATGGCCAAACGTTTGGTTGATGTCCTGAGGCATGGCTTTAATAAACGTGCTGCATCGGCAATCGTTAATATCATTCGTGGAGAGACTCGGATTGCAACGGTAGCCATAGCGGATCATACGAATAAAATTATGGCTATAGCCGGTGCCGGAGCTGACCATCACCATGTAGGGGATGAGTTTGCCGCGGAGCTGGTTCAACAGGCTATTGATCAGCAGCAGGTTATCTTCATTGATGGTCGCATCAAGCGATTTCACTGCACAATTTCAGCCCGTTGCCCATTGCGTTCTGCACTCATCGCACCGCTAGCGGTAGATGGTGAAGTTCGGGGGGTACTGTTATTGATTGAACCGGAGCGACGGTTTTTTCCCAAATTGAATCTTGCGCTGGGTGAAGGCGTTGCTGATCTGCTCTCCGAACAAATGCAACTGGCCATGTATCAAGAGCAATTGGCCAGTGCAGAACATAAACTTCTTGTTGCACAGATCAATCCACATTATTTGGCCAACGCATTGAACACCATCTCTTCCATTATCCGCACCGACAAGCATCGCGCCAGAGAGCTATTAGCCAAGCTGTCGTTTCTGATGCGCAAGAGCATAAAACAAGGCAATGAGACCAGTACACTGGAGCAGGAGTTGGCACATATGGATGCACATCTGAGTATTGAATTGGCTAGATATGGAGACAAACTCAGGATAGAAAAAAACATTGAATCAAAGCTAATGAACGCGCAGCTCCCCAGCTTTATTCTCCAACCTCTGGTGGAGAATGCCGTCAAACATGGGATATCCCGCCTGCTGATTCCCGGAGTGATACAGATACGAGCCTATCAGACAGATAACGGACTAATTAACATTGATATCGAAGACAATGCAGGCCAATATCAGCTTGGTTCATCGACTGACAAAAGTGTTGGCATGAAAAA
>VAPK010514206.1_pt1 | contig 40146 bp, 30 predicted proteins | sample 3395031 | NCBI WGS metagenome assembly VAPK01 (sample SAMN08290443, study PRJNA428436) | hydrothermal vent metagenome | isolation source: Deep-sea hydrothermal vent chimney 1 | place: Pacific Ocean: Juan De Fuca Ridge
CCACGATTGGTTTTACGCCCGAATAACCACATCGCAACGATGACGCCGATCAAACCACCGTGGAATGACATGCCACCTTCCCAGATTTTAAACAAAAAAATGGGATCAGCCAGAAATTTAGAGAAATTATAAAAAAGCACATAACCAAAGCGGCCACCCAGAATCACACCCAGCGCGATGTAAAACAGGATGTCGCCGACCTCATCGGGATGCCATCCCGACTGCGGTCGTTTAGCGCGAACCCGGCCGAGGTACCAACCGGAGGTAAAAGCAACCAGGTACATTATCCCGTACCAATGAATTTTCACTGGACCCAGACTGAGTGCAACGGGATCAATATTCGGAAACATAATCATGTGGCGAAGTATACCCTGATAAGCTTACGAAGGGATAACCCGCGTAAAAATGGTCTTTAAATACTCAGTTTCCGCCAAAGCGGGGTGGATCGGGTGGTCCAGGTTTTGTTGCCCGTATTCCAGAAATTGCAACTGGCGGTGCACCTGTTTACCGGCATTTAAAAGCATGTTTTTGAAGTCTTTCGTACTGAAATGATAAGAACAGGACGCCGAGACTAGATAGCCGTCCTTAGCCAACACCTGCATCGCCATTTGATTGATTCGTTGGTAAGCAAGTGACCCCTGTTTCATGTCTTTTTTTCGTTTAATAAAAGCCGGGGGGTCGAGGATAACGACATCAAATTTTTCCTGTTGCTCTTTTAAGGATTTTAATAACTCGAATGCATCCCCTTTCAATGTATATAAATGATCAGGTAGGTTATTCAGCGTCGTATTTTCTTTAATAGCATCAATGGCGCGCGCGGATGAGTCAATACAGGTGACCTCTTTAGCGCCGTGGGTGGCTGCCTGAAGACCCCAGGCACCGATATAACTAAAGACATCCAATACCTTTTTGCCTTTTATATATTTGATCAACTTAGCTCTATTTGCGCATTGGTCGTAAAACCACCCTGTTTTTTGACCCGATAACAAGGATGTTCGAAAACGCGTGCCATTTTCTATCAATTCAATGGCTTCAGGCACACTGCCTTGCGCGGTTTCGATATAATCTTTTAAGCCTTCCATGCTGCGAGTGGATACATCATTGCGAAATAAAATCGTCTCTGGTTTGATCACTTTGTTTAACGCATCGATGATATCTGTTTTAACCCGTTCCATACCGGCTGTGGCAATTTGTACAACTACAATCGCGTCATATCGATCTATCACCAGACCCGGCAGACCATCACTTTCGCCATAAACCAATCGATAAAAGGGTTGCTCAAAAAATTGTTCACGCAGTGCAAGGGCAATGTTTAGTCGATGCACAATAAATGACTTATTCAAGCGGTAAGCCGGGTCACGACTGATCAAGCGGGCACAAATCAATGAATGTGCATTCACGTAACCGCTGCCGATGGGTTTACCCATACAGTTTTCAATGATAATGTGTTGTCCAGGCTCAAAGCCGGTTAGCGGTGTGGCTTGGATATCCACTTCATTACTGAAAACCCACGGATGACCCGCCCGAATGCGGCGATCTTCATTCTTTTTCAAGCGCAGTGGCATAATATCGGCGTTATTTGTAGCTATGGCAGTTGGCATGGGTGACTCGATGGCTCACTATTCAAGGGTCGCTAGATTAACAAAAAAGTACGCAAGTTGCTCTAAAATAACCCATTTTAAGGCCGAGCTGTTTGCGCGGGGTTCGTCACAGTTAAATTTGTGCAGATCAAGTCAAGTGGTTGAATTGTATGTAGAAAAAATTAAAGCACGTTTTTAAGAAATTTATACTAAAATGGCAAATCAATTGTGCAGTCATTATTTTTTTGGCACATTTTTTATAAGGTACATTTATGCTTGATATATTTGCAAGATTCCTCAAGGTGCTAAATTCCGAAACGCGTCCAGGCCAAATCAGCCTGGCGCTGGCTTTTTCGATGATTGTCGGTTTTACCCCGTTGTTCAGTTTGCATAACCTGCTGGTTATTTTGCTAGTACTGGTCATCAGGACAAACATAGCTGCTTTTTTAGTTGGTCTTACGGTGTTTTCGGGCATCGCTTATTTGCTGGATCCACTGTTCCATCTATTGGGTCAGCTTGTGCTAACGAATGAATCACTGAACCCGCTGTGGACGAGTTTGTATAATTCAACCCTCTGGCGTTTGGAACATTTCAATAATACGATCGTCATGGGTAGTGTGCTCATCTCTTTGCTGCTTTTCATTCCGTTTGTACTGATGACTAATTATTTAATCGTTAAATATCGTACCTCACTACTGCAGTGGGTAAACAAGATTCGAATTGTGCAGGTAATAAAGGGCACGAAATTGTTTAATATTTATAATTCTCTATCAAGGCTGGGTCGCTAATGAAAGACTGGATACGTTGGCCAGGTTTTGTGGTTTTTCTACTCTTCACCGTCGTGCTGGTGGGTGGATTTTATTTTTTTGCTGGCACGTTGCTAAAGGCAACCATTGAGTACGCCGGTACCGAGATGGTCGGTGCTAAAGTAGAACTGGATGATGCAGATTTAACGGTTTCACCTCTGGGTTTTTCATTACACAATTTGCAAGTAACAAGCCCTGAAGACCCGATGATCAACGTACTTCATGTAGGTCGCATCAATCTGGATATGAACGGACTGGCGTTGTTAAGATGGCAAGTCATCATCGATGAGATGAATGTTGAGAAAGTCAGGCTGAACACGAAACGCACCCATTCGGGGAAAATTGCTGAAAAACAAGAAGCCCCTTCAGATGCCAGCGAATCATTTGATTTTTCTATGTCCTCAGTCGAATTGCCCGATGTAAACGATATCCTGGCTAAGGAAAAGCTTGAATCAGATCGCTTAGTCGAAGAAGCGCGACTTGATATGGATAAATCCCAACAGAAATGGGATAAAAAATTAAATGAACTACCTGATAAGGATACATTAGATGCCTATGGTGAGACGTTAAATTCAATCAAGCCGGTTAAAACAGGCGACAAGCTGAAGGATTTGAAGGCGCTGTCCGACGCTATTGATGAACTGAAGAAAGTAAAGAAAAATATAAAGTCAGATCTTAGCCAACTAAGCAGTGTAGGTGAGGAATTTCGCCAGGACATCGGGTTGATGAATGATAATTTTAAGGCGGTGTTACAGGCCCCAGCAAAAGATTTCGCGAATCTGAAAGAAAAATATTCTTTGTCGTCATCAGGTGTATCCAATATGAGTCGCTTATTGTTTGGTGAAACTGCGGCGTATTGGACCCGGATCGCGCTAGATTGGTACGAAAGGATCAGTCCGGTGTTATTGAAAACGATGGATTCAAAAGAAGATGATGAAAAGCAGCAAATTCTTCGTTATAAGGGTATCAATATTAAATTTAAAGAACAAAATCCACTGCCTGACTTATTAATCAAATCCACGCGTGTCTCGTTAGAGTTGGAATCAGGTAATTTAAATGGCGAAGTGAAAGACATTACATCAGATCAGCAAATATTGGGACGCCCGACAAGTTTTCTGTTTCAAAATGATAACCTGCAAAAGGGCCGTCAGATAAAAATTTCCGGTAATTTCAATCATACAAAACCCGGTAATTCAATCGATACAACTGAATTGACTTTGTCGAATTATGAGGTAAGTAACTTCGTCGTATCCAAAAATAAGTCATTCCCGCTTGCGCTGAGCAGTGCTGTCATGAATATGACATTAAATGGTGAACTAAAACAAGGTGTATTAGATGCTAACATGTCGTCATATTTTAAATCTGCCAATTTTGACCTTCCTTGGGACGAAAAACCCGGCAAGTTGGTTAAAACAATCGGAGAATCATTGCAGGGTGTTAATGCCTTTGAAGTGAAAGCTGATTTAAAAGGAACATTAAAAGACAATGATATCGATATTTCGTCAGACCTGGATGATGTGATCAAAAATGCCATAGGTAAACAATTTAAACAAAAAGCACAGGAATTCGAAAAGCAACTCAAGGATAAGGTAGAGCAGAAAACGAAAGAGCAGATTGCAAAGCTGGAATCACGACTGGATACATTCAATAGCGCCCAGAAAGATTTGCAGTTAAAGAAAAATAATGCAGAGGAAAAAATAAATGCGGTTGATGCCAAAATCGATGCCTTAATAAAAGAAAAGGAAAATGAATTAAATAAGAAAAGTCAGGCTGCGAAAGATAAAAGCGAAAAGAAACTGGATGAGCGTAAGGATAAATTGAAAGACAAACTGAAGGATAGGTTCAGATAGCAGATACCCAGTATATCCGCAGCGGGGTTTCGCTGTGCAAATGGAAAATTGGCCTTAAAAAGGCAATGCGAAATTTGAAATAAAATTAAAGGCCCTGCTTATTTTTTTTATTAACGGCTGTCACGACGTAGCGTAAATCTCCACCGGACAGTATTGCATCAAATGGATAGCAGGTGACTAATGTTAGTAAGGCGGTGTCCTCTGGATCGGGAAGGCGGGCGTTACGTGTGTGCATGATAGTCATATCTTGTACTTCATAAATTATTTTTGTTCGGTTTTGTGTTTCTATTCTTATTTCATCCCCGCTACGCAGTTCTTTGAGGAATTTAAAATGCGTATCACGATGACCGCTGACCAGGCTGTTGCCTGGATGTCCTGGTTTGGCTGTGCCATAGCGGTGGCCGGGTCCGAATGCCAAGTTACGACCGCTATCCCCGGCCAGTATATACATCTCAATGTTTAGTCGTGGCACTTGCATGTGTGCGACTGGCCAGGTGTCGGCCCAGGGCCAGGGTTTAGTAGGGCTTTGATTAGAACTTTGATTAGAACTCTGCTTAGCGTTCTGATTTGCTTGCATCGTTGACCATGCATCTTTAATTAAGTACTGCGCCAATTGCGCCTTGGCATAAATATAAAGTCCCTGACCTGCTTGCCACAGACCCAGCACAATCAAACCCATCAATACCCATTTGGGCAGCTTATGTCTGATATGTGTGAACACGATTTACCTTGATGTAGCCATACAGTAGAAGAGCAAGAACAAGTATCAAGGCGCCGCTAAGAACATGAAATCGACTGTTCGTTGCAGTGCGTGCCAGTTGCATAACCTGCATTTGTTGTTCTGTACCCTGCGGGAGATTATTTGGCACGGATTTACTGTTGAGGTCTTCCCGCGACGGACGCGAAGGCGTGACATCAACCGCAATCAGACTGGTGTATTTGCTGACGATATGGTGTTTCAGTGCTGTCTCGATGACGGCTTGTTTGACCTGCTGTTTGTCTTTTCCCTCGTACACGCTATCAAGTAAATAGCTGATTTTGTTTCTTGCCCACAGTACCGCGATTCCGGATGATTGCCGGCCATCTGCCAGCGGCAATTCAATGCGCCAGGGTTGGTGCGCGCGCTGGCCTGTGATGCTTAACGATTCGCGTGAATATTTGTCGCTTCTGGCGGCCAACATGATGGGCTCGCCTATATACAAGTCCGGTATTCGATCAGGGTAGCTGATCACATTATTGTCTTGAGGAAACTCAATATCCAGATTAGTCATGATTGGACTTTCCAGTTTCGAAAATAAAGCCTGCATTTTTTCTTGTACTTCGTTTACATCGCCGATGTAGGTAAAACTACCACGGCCAAACTCTGCGGCCTTGCTCATAAAATGACTGTTTGGAGCCGAGCCGATGCCGATGGTAAATAGGCGGCTGTTACCCAGTTTTTTCTTAATGAGGCTGAATAATTCTGATTCGTTGCCAACACTGCCGTCTGTTAAAAAGACAACTTGCCGTAGGTATTCATTTGTCTGTCCAGCTTGATTATCAAGTGCTGCTTGCAAAGCAGGGTATATTTCTGTGCCACCGTCCGCGTTCAAGTAGCCGATAATCCGTTTTGCTTTTAATATGTTTTCATGGGTCGCGGGCTGTGGTTCAGAAAATATTTTTGAGTAATTGGAATTAAATTCAATAATATTAAACTGATCATGCTGGCGTAGTCGGTCCAGTGCTATATTTAATGCGCGTTTCGCCTGTTCGATGGATTCTCCTTGCATGGAGCCAGAGGTGTCAATAATAAAAATAACTTCACGCTGCATGCTTTGCGTGCCGACTGTGCCATCCGAAGGGGGCAGTACCATTACAAGGTGATAATCATAGTCAGCTTGTAATTCTGTAAAAAGGGCCGCACGCGGTGTATGGCTGGGTTGAGGTGACCAGACAAGTTCAAAGTCTCGGTCTGCAGGTATCTCGCCTTCTGCTAAGCTTATTAAATATTGACCGTCGTCGATAAATTGCTGGTTAACCGCGTGATATCGGCTAGTAATTTTTTGCAGAGGAAAGCCAGCATCGAGTTCTACGCGAATATCAACCCGGTTTGTTTTGTATTTTTTCTCTATAACGGGGGGTGTAATACGTTTGGCATCAGACACTTGCATGGGGTTAGGTGACCAGCCTGTGTCGTTGAATGTGTTTATACGTTCGTCTGCCATGATGCTCGATCCGGGGATGTAGCGTGGTGTTATCGTCAGTGGCAGCCTGACCGAAAACGTACCATTGTCATAGCGTAATATCTGCTGGTATTCGATTTCAATATGAACTTCTTCTCCTGGCCCAATGTTTGCCACCGAATTGGTGAACAGGTTTGCACGCTCCTGTTCAATTAAGGCTGTTTTCTTTCCCTGTTTTTTTGCTTTTTCATAAGAATGTTTTGCTGCACTGCGCTCCATAATTTTGCCTTCAATGACGCGTTCACCAATGATCATTTTCATGCGATCAACCGCCGAATTTTCAGGCAACGGGAAAACATAAATTCCTTCGACCCATTCGGTGCTGGTATTTTTGAATGACTGACGTACTGTCACGCGTGATATTAGTCCGTTAATTTTCATCAGTACATCCGTCTTAATACGGGGTGCCAGCAGGTATTGATTATCCAAATCTGATTTAAATAAAAGGCTACCGTTATGAACATCTTCCAGCGCTATCGTCTGTCCATCACTGAATTGATTATTTGCACTGGCATTGATTGAAATAGCTAAAAGGAAGAATAAAGTGATAAAAGCGAGAAAGTAACTAGTTGTATTGGCCGTGTTATACGTAGACTGTTTGTTCATAGTGTTGTTTGGTCCCTTTTTGTTATGAGCAGTTACTAGCAGTTACGCGTAGTTTTTGTATAGCTTCGTGTTATTTGATTTAAGTAAAACACGGCACAATGGCCAAAATAGTTAAGAAATATTCTGAAGTGGAAATGAATTATGATGATTTATGGCAGGAAGTCGTTGGGCCGCCGCTCGTCAACCGGCAGTCTCCTAGTACTCTTTCAATGTGATATTACCGAGTTCAGTGGCAATATCACATTGAAAGAGTACTAGGAGAAGGTGATTCTAGTGTTCTGCTAATACCTCAGATTAATTTGATGGAAGGGTCCGGTTTGGGCTCGTTTTCTTGTTCCTTTTTCTTTTTCGCTTGCTCGATTGCCTTGTTTATCGCATCAGTGAATTTTTGCAGATTTTTTTCAACAGCAGGCTCATATTGTTTCCAGGCATCATTAAATTCTTTCTCGATGTCTTTACCCAATGATTCCATGTCTTTTTTAATTTCCGGCATTTGTTTTTTTAGCTCAGTCGCCGCTTTATCGATATCTTGCGCAAATTGATCACCCAGCTCGCGCAGTTTCTTCATCAGCTTTTTAGCGGTATTTTGTTTACTGTCAATTTCTTCGCGTTTAGCCTGAATATTTTCCATCGTCTTTGAGTGATCGACTTTCCACTCCGATACTTCCTTTATTAACACGGTTGTGAAGCTTAACGACACGGGTTTATTGTGCTCTGTAAGCTCGATGGTGGTATCAATCCAGGCGTTATTGTCCTTAAGCTGCACCTTGCCAAAAGTGACTGTTGCGTTAGGCCATGTCGGGGTTCGGGTATCTGGCGGTGGCGGATTGGTCTTACTGCTATACTCGCGTATTTCGGCCATGTTTTGAGCGATCGTGGCGTCCCAGAATCCCTGCGCAACTTGTTGCGGTGTTTGCGGTATTTTCGTAGTGGCACAACTTGTCAATGCAATCACAAATACTGTCATGTATATCCAATTAAATAACGGGTTCTTCATAGTAGCCTCTTTTTTGATTTATGCTCTGTTTTATTTCGCTATAAGATATGACATTAATACACGAAAAAATTCCACTTATTGCAGCAATTCCAGTGTATTTATAATTACAAGTGGATCGTCTTTGTCGTCAAAAAGTTGGCCATTTTTTCTTGACATTCCTTTCAACTGTGGTGCAGTATTGATGCATGAACATAATCGCAAAACAAAGCTTTGTCAAAAATTCCAAACTGCTGTGGTGGAAGGTAATTCACCACGGCCTGAATTATTGTTAGCGTAGTCAGTATTTAAATTACAAGATACATAAAACGAAACATAAAAGCCGTGGATCTCAACCACGGCTTTTTATTTTGCCGTATGAGAAATCCAGGTTTTAAGGAGCATCTTATGTTGGCAATGATCAGAAAAATACAAAGCAGCAACGAGCTGACCGGTGTTTTTTTCGTACTATTGGGAACACTGGGTTTTTCTATAAAAGCCATTCTTATTAAATTAATTTACCAAGTTGATCCCAGCATTGATGCAATCAGTGTGCTGACACTTCGTTTTGTTGTGGCGTTACCCTTTTTTTTCGTGCTGTTACATTATAACGGTTATAAACAGCAATTGTCTGCAACAAGCACACGTCAATTTGGTATTATTTTCATGCTTGGGGCAATCGGATACTATGTATCTGCCATCCTGGATTTTAGCGCCCTGATGTACATTCCAGCCGGGTTAGAAAGACTGATTTTGTTTTTATTTCCAACGTTCGTCGTCATTATCAGTTTGTTTATTCGGCCTCGTGAAATTACACGCACTATCATCTTCGCCTTGTTGTTAAGTTATGCGGGAATTTTGCTAGTGTTTATCGAAAAAATACCTGATTTAAGTCCAGAAATGATTAAGGGGTCATTATTGGTATTTGGCGCGGCAATTGTATTTGCGTTTTATACCATTGGCAGTGTTGAGCAAATTAAACAACACGGCTCTGTACGATTTACAACATATGCGATGATTGCGGCGACGGCTGCTGCTTTTATTCATGCATTTATTATTCATGGCTTTAATGTATTCGTTCAAAGCGCCGAGGTTTATGCACTCATATTACCTATGGCAATATTTTCAACGGTGGTGCCGATGATATTTATTGCCGAAGGGATCAAGCGTATCGGCGCTTCCGGTGCATCCATTATTAGTACCAGTGGACCGGTTATAACACTTTGTTTGGCGTTTTTAATCTTGAATGAAACCGTTGGGCTGCTGCAGATTATTGGCTGTGCCATAATTATGCTGGGCGTGTTTTTTGTGGCGCGGAAAAATACTGGTTAGTGACGCGCATTTTATATTTCTCACCCCTAATCGTGCATGGCATTAACAATCGGGCCGAACTCAGCGTAAACCGGTTGTTTAATATTTTTTGCCGCAATTGGTTTTGGCCTCATGGTGGGTGTGTTCTTTTCTTTTTCAATATTTGCAATGCGAGTCCTGGACACTTCCTGGCTTATTAGTGGTGACGATAAGGTCAAATTAACGCCAAAAAAAATAATGGCTGATATTATTACTTGCTTCTTTATAGCTAATGTTTGTCTGTTGATAGGTCGATAATTAAGAGAGCCTTTTCGCTGTATAGAAGACCGCTATTAGCTCACTAATTGTAGTGATTGTTTCGACCAAGTCCAAATTCATAGTATCTATGGTTTTTCGGCAGGGTCCAGTCTTCTAAATCCTTAATTGTTGGGGAAACTCTATGTCAGGAAAAATTAATTTAGGCAGCTTGTTTTGGAAATTTGCTATACCGGTTATCTTGTTATTTATAGTTGCCATTGTTGTGCTGGGTTTTTACTTGCCCAGCCAGATACAGAATCGCGCCGTTGAAGGGGCGACAAATGCGGCACAGCAAACCGCAACGCAATTCAAGGTGCTGCGTAAATATTATGTGCAGAATATCCTGAAAAAGGTAAAAGCAGGCTCTAATATGAAGCCTGCCATCAACCACAAAGATGATCCTAATGCATTCCCATTACCCGCAACCATGATTCATGACTTAAGTGAGCTGCTTAAGAATGAGGGAACGACGGTCAACTTGTACAGTGCCTATCCTTTCCCTAACCGCAAATCACGGGTTTTAGACACCTTTCAGACCGAGGCATGGAATTATCTTGTTCAGAATCCAGGGAGTGTCTTCGTACAAGAAGCAAGCAAAGATGAAAAATCTATCGTTCGAGTGGCTGTTGCAGACACCATGGTGGTCGAAGGCTGTGTTAACTGCCACAATTCCCACCCTGATACGCCCAGGGTAGGTTGGAAGCTCGGTGATGTACGCGGCATTCTTGAAATTAATAGCGATATCAGCGAACAGGTTGCCGCCAGCGCCGTAACAAGTACAAAGATCGTGTTTGTGTTAATCGGAACGCTACTGATTATCGTGGCGGCAATCTATTTTGTATACAAAGTAGTGGTTGCAAGAAAACTGGCGGCACTGAATAGCAGTATTAATGATCTGGCAACTGGGAGCAGCGACCTGACCCGGCGTTTGGATGACAGTGGCAGCGATGAAATTTCCAACCTCGCAAGAGGGTTTAATAGATTCCTTGAAAATCACAGAGTTTTTGTTAAGGAAATTGCAGGGTCAGCACAACAATTGTCAGGTTCATCAACAGAGTTGGAGGCCATAACAATACAAGCGAAAGAAGATTCCGCGAAACAAAAAAATCAAATCGGCCTGGTGGTAACCGCTATTAACGAGATGGCCGTAACGATTCAGGAAGTTGCAAGCAGCACCACCACAGCCGACTTATCTGCACGTAATGCCAGGGAAGAAACTTTATCCGGGCTGCAAGTCGTGGAAGACAATATTTGCATCATCAATACTCTTTCTAGTGAAATTGAAAAGGCCGCCGAAGTTATTCAGACGCTTAAAACAGACAGCGAAGGCATCGGTGCAGTGCTGGATGTCATCCGGGGAATATCGGATCAGACTAACCTGTTAGCTTTGAATGCAGCTATTGAAGCGGCTCGTGCAGGCGAACAAGGTCGCGGTTTTGCTGTGGTCGCTGACGAAGTTCGAACACTGGCCAGCAGAACACAGGAATCAACTGTTGAGATACAGGAAATGATCGAGAGGCTACAACAGGGTGCTGATAGTGCGGTCACCGTTATGGATGGGGGGCTCGAAACAGTCGGAACGAGCGTAAAACAGGCTATCTTGACTGGCGAAACCCTGAAATCTATTACCGCAGCCGTAAATAGTATTTCGGATATTAATGCACAGATCGCCAGCGCGATCGAAGAACAAAGCATAGTGGCAGAGGATATCAATAAAAATGTTGTAACGGTTGACAATCTCGCTCAATGTAGCGATGAAGCTTCGGCCAATATTGCTTCGGCTAATGAACGGTTAAGTCAGTTAGCAGAAAATCTGTCTATGCTGGTTAGCCGGTTTAAGGTTGGTGAATAAAAATAGACATATACCCATGGCGTTTGAGAATTAGGTGTATTTAATTTCAAAATCACCACTCATCAGAGAAGCGACCTCATAGGAATATTGATCAACATTCCTGAAGAAATCGATGCAAGCCTTTCTAAATATTTTTATATTCTCATGAGATTGATTGTGTAATATTTTTTTCTTAAAAAATTTCTATTCATGGCGCTAAAGAATGATCTAAAATGTTTTTCTTTTCAAGATAATAACACTGCTTTGTAAACCTAATTCTCTATCGCTATGGATGTATATGGACGCTTCCTGCGAGTCAAGTGGTGTCTAAAATAATTCTCTTTGCCTGACAAATAATATCAATTAAAGATATACTGTTTATGGTCGCTAAAAGTGGTAATAGGAAGAACCACTACAGCTCGTTGTAACTGGTCCAGCGAGTGATCGGGATTTTCAAAACATTATACGCGTCTACAACTAGTTGCCCGCGAGGTAAGTTTTATAGATGCTAAGAAGAAATACAGTAAGGGTAATGGGGAGGAGCTGTGGGTATTTCATTATACAAAGATGCAAATCATCAGTGTTGGGTGTTTGCCGATTTAGTCAAAGGTATAGGTATTCAAGCCAATCAGTTTCTGATTATTAACAATCAACAAGCTGCTATATTAGATCCCGGCGGGCAACTCACTTATCACCCGTTACTTACTTCCATATTAAAGCATGTGAGCATGGAGGATCTAAGGTATGTGATTGCTTCCCATCAGGATCCGGACATTATTGCTTCCTTGGGTATGTGGTTGAACTTTAGTAAGGCCGACGTGGTATCTTCTAAACTATGGACGCGCTTTTTGCCGCATTTAATTTCAGATGTTCAACAGCAAAAAAATGTCACCAATATGGAAGAGCGCATGATTGCCGTCCCTGATAGGGGTACAAACTTGCCCCTGGGCAGCAGTTTTATCAAATTGGTGCCTGCGCACTTTCTACATTCGGTAGGTAATTTTCAGATTTATGATCCGATCAGTAAGATTTTATTTTCTGGTGATATGGGGGCATCCATCAGCGATGAAGAATATGCACCGGTAGAGGATTTCGATGCTCATATCAGCAGCATGGAAAAATTTCATATGCGTTATATGGTGTCTAACAAAGTATGTCGCTTATGGGTAAATATGATTAGAAAAATGGATATTGATATGATTGTGCCACAACATGGCAAACCTTTCCATGGCAATGAAATGATCGGCCATTTTCTCGATTGGATAGAAGGTCTGCAATGTGGTATTGATTTATTAACAGAGCGCGATTATCGGGTGCCAGACTGAGTGGTTTGATACATTTTTCTCATCTCTTAGCGATCCATACATGATTTACAATATATCGTACCCAGACGGACGTGATAACGTACTTTTTCGCCTGTTGCGACTTCGTTTTGGCAGTTATCACATATTGAACCACAACTAAGAACTATTTCATCAAAACCTTCTACTGGATATGAAACACCGTCTATTATTTTATTCCATGGTTTGGTTTTCACAATTTGCTTTCTGTATATCTCTTCTACGGCGCGCCATCTTTCTACAAGAAATTCTGCTAACCCATGGTTTCGCAGGCAGTTTGCCATCAGTTCTTCGCGATAATCAAATAATTCATCCGAGATGACCATCCAGTGATGGGCATTTCGTGGGCGATCGCCAAAATAGACATTTTCACCAGTAAATATCTGGCGTAGGAAATTGTATTGTTTTTCAATCGCGCGCTGTTTAGTTGCATCTTCAAAAAATGGTGCTAGCTGCGGGTCTTTATAAACTTGTTGATAGAAATCAGTTAATATTTCCGATAATAGAGCACCTTGTTGCAAAGCATCCCACATTTCTGGATCAGGGTCTGGATAAAAACGGGTCTCTTCGATATATTCCATGCTGTTGCTGTTATTTTCCGCTTGTTCATTATTTTCATGGGTATGCAAATAAGGATCCATAACTATTTCATTTTGAGATGCACCAACGGACAATGCTTTTTTTTCTGTGGCATAGACCATTGCGGGAATACCACAAAGGTAAACACGCCACTTGCTTAGGTTCGTATGTTTTGCAAATGCGATATCATCTGCCCGGCCAGATGTGTATTCCGAAGTAGATGAACCTCCCGATAAGCAGGCAGTGTAGCTAAAATTGGCGTGCTGCTTACTCAGCATTTGAAGTTCGTCTTGTAAGTAAATTCCGTCAGAGAAACGACTGCCGTGATAAAGATGTATTTCACCCGTGTGTCCGTTTTGCAATGCGTCGTTAATGATACCAATTAATGGTGCTACACCGGTCCCGGTGCCGATTAACAACAGGTTTTGATTCGCTTTATCCGTATTGTAATAGCAGAGTCCTTGTGGTCCCTTAATTTCTACTTCGTCGTTAATATTTAACTCATCGAAAATCCAATTGCTCATTTTTCCGTTAGCTACACGCTTAATGTGTATTTCCAGAAAATAATCTTTGCTAGGTACACTGGCAAGCGAATAACTGCGACAAAGACCATCGGCTCGTTTCAAAGCAATAAATTGGCCGGCGTGATAATAAAGCGATGTCGCAGGTTCTAATAGAAGACGGATAATATTGGGCGCGATTTTTTCTTTTGCGTAAACGATTGCCGGGCTGAACAGTGCCAAGCTGAAAAGGTCTTCTTCGTTTGGTGATGTGATTGCCATATCTTCTTTTGGTAGACACCTGCAGGCGAGAAAATAACCACGTTCACGTAGGGGGTCTTTCAGCCCTTTCTGTGCTGTTTCTGGAATAATGCTTTTACTGTGCAATAAACACGTGTGGCAGATACCGCTACGGCATGAAAACGCAATATTTACGCCATGTCGTTGCAGTGTCTCTAACACTGTTTCAGAGTCACGGCAAACATAGTCTAGATTATTAAATGTTATTTTTGGCATACCAGTCGGCTCAAGGGCTAGGTCTTCTTTTAACAAAAGCTTCTTTTAACGAAGGTTTTAACAAAGGTTTTAACAAAGGAATTTTTATATAAGATTCTTTTGGAATAAACACTTTCGAAGCTGCGATGGCAGTTTTGGCAATATTTACAAATCCCTCTCGTAACACGATCTGCATTAGGAAATCCGAATTGCAGTCATATGCTCGACAGGTATGAGGCCTTTCCCCCCAAATATTGCACAAACCCAAATTCTGGTCCATGTGAACACAAATACCGTCAGGCGTTTTATCAACGTAGCCTTTTGCTGTGGAGCCATCGACAGTGGGTTCCATTTCTTCGGGGTGAAGCTGGACTAACAGACTGCAGCAAAAAGTCTGACAACCCATACGCTTGCCTTCGTTGCAATCAACGCAAATTTTATCTTGTTCTTTCTCGTCCATACTCAAGTGCCGTATTTAGAATTAACATAAAATGTTTGCTTAAAAATTTATGATTCGGTGGAAAAATCATATGTCAGTGTTTCATTCGGCGATTGTAAATAATCGCCTTGAACGAAATCGATTTCACTTTGCCAAAGTATAGCCATGATAGATGGATCATTAATTTTTTCGGCGATCAACAAAATGCTGTGTTTTTTAGCGGCGCTCGAAATAGTTTCTATTGTTTTTTGGCTTTGTTCACTGCTGGTTAAACTTGATGTATATAATGGATCAATTATTAAATATTTAGTATCGACAAGTTTTAAAAACTCAAACAATTCTTTGCTATGACCCGCATTTTTAATCGCCGTCATGCAACCCAGTTTTTTTAAATTGCTTATAAATGCCTTGGCTTTAGCTGTTGATTTTAAAACTATTGCCTCATCTAACTCGAATATAAGCTTGTTGCCAGGTAAATGAGATGCTTTGATCAATTTGTTTAACCAAATCAGAAACGATTTTTCTTCGATTGATTTAGATGATATCTTTATGAAAAGCTGTGTCTCTGCTTTTCCTGATTCTAACAAAATATCTTTTACGGCATTTTTTATGACCCAGCGATCTATCATTGTTATCATGCCGGTGTCCTCTGCAACTGACATAAATTCTTCTGATGCCATATTTTGGTTGCCGGTATTACCCAGTTGCACTAAAACTTCATAACGCGCTCCTTGTTTGCCATGCAGTGAGACGATAGGTTGATACAGTAAATTAAAATGGTCTTGCTTAAGTGCATTATTGATTATTTGCACCCATTTTAGATCCCGTTCGTCCTTGGCTTTCTCATCGGCTAGGGTATATGCATATATTGAATTGCGACCGTTAGATTTTGCCACTTTACATGCAGACTCAGCTTGTGATAGCGTTTTTAAACCACTGTCGCTATTGTTTGATATTTGCACGATGCCTATACTGGCAGTGCAGGAAAATGACTCTTCCTGAATGTCAAATTTGTATTTACTTAAGGCCTCACGAATTGATTCGGCAATATTTGTCGCTTTTTCTATGTCGGCTTGCTTAAATAAAATTGTGAAGACATCGCCCGCAAATCGTGCAGCGATATCCTTATCTGTGGTATTTTCGTTGATTAAATTAGCGACTTCTCGCAATACCAAATCACTGTTCGCCAGGCCAATTTTTTCACTAATTGATTTGAATCCATTCAGATCAATATGCATCAGGGCGCTGTTAACATAATTATCATCGCCAACTGCATGAGTAATTTCCTTCTCTAGTTGTTCGACGAAATAGTTTCGATTATATAGCGCAGTTAGTAAATCTTGACGGCGCAAACTCTCAAGTTCTTCTTCAAGAACCTGGTTGCTCCTGATTACAATTTGAGTACAGGGTTCTGCCTCAATACTTGCGGGTGAAAATGACATAATGGCATTAAATTTTTCATTGCTATTTCGTATTGCAGTGAATTCAAATTCTTCTTCAGGGTTGTTTCCTTCACTTAGTTTGCGTAATATTTTTTTGAATTTTTCGGCGTCTTCTGTAGCGATTAAATCCATGATCGGTATAGCTTCAATTTCATCGGCGGAGAAAAATCCGAATGTGTCCAGGTAAGCCGTGTTTGAATAGATATGCATGCCTTCGTGAATATAGGCGATCGCGTCACGGGAACTATTCATCAGAGTCCAGTTTCGTTTTTCGCTTTCTTGAAAACTGGAATTTGCAAGTTGTAGTTGTTGACGGGTTCGCAAGTAGGCTAGTTCCCGGTTTAAAACTAATAATAATAATTGGTCACTGTTATTGCGCAGATAATGCCGGGCGCCATTTTGCAAAATATCCAGTTGGGTTTGTTCGTTAAAATCATCTGTGATAACGATCACAGGAATATCCGGGTGAATCTGTGTGGTGAATTCTATAACTTCTTTGGCATCTATATCTGACGTACAATAGGATGAGACAATCAAGTCCCAGGTGTGCTGTTTTAACGTTATTTTTAGCTGTTTTGCATTGGTAATGTTTTCAGCTCTTACCGCTTTTCCATTATTTTGTAATAGGCTTTTGATGTGATCCGTTTCATTATCGGATTCCAATATTGTCAGTAGTTGTACTACTTGCTCACTACTCACTATTAAATTCCTCTAGTCTTACGAAGTGAATTAATTCGTAGAATTAACATATTGTCTGTAATATTGACGTTGTTATGATTATAGTTTATCTAAAAGCCCATTGAGATCGTCGTTTATAAAAATATCAAATATTTTTCTCGCAGTTTTTCTTGCATCCAATAACACTTTACCCAAATTAACATTGGGTCGGGCAACAACGGCTAACACAGCGCTGGCACCAACATGAATAAGCAACAAATAGCCCTCAGATCCATCGATGAGAAGTTGTTTCAAGTTACCGCGATCCAGTTCTTTAGCCGTTTTATCTGCCAGTGATAACATCGATGCGCACATTGCACCTAGCCTATCCGGATCAACTTTTTCTTCCATTACTGATGCGACGCTCAAACCATCCCTGGTCATCACACTCGATGCCTCTATTTCCTGAGAGGATGCATTAAGTTCTTTTAATATAGGACGTATGCGTTTTTCAATTTGCGCTGATATTTCCTTGATATTGATCCTTTCCTTCGATGTAGCTTTTTTTACCATTTTCTATACTGCTTTTTCCACAGAAGGTAAACAGCCGCGTGATTTTGTTAAAACCATACCCAGGTTGGCTGATTTACGGCATACAAGCACCAAAATATGATCTTCATTGGCTTTACTGCGCATGAATATGTGAATGAGATTGTCGCTCATTACAATCATTTCCTGGAAATAATGATGGCCATCCTCTGCAACGCCACGTGATTTTTTAAACATGCTTTCGATCAGCGATACGTTGGTGCCTTGGAACATATCTGCAGTCGCCGCAGCAACCACTTCCAGAACTTCTGCTGGATGGGAGTCAACTGTTTTAGCGCCTAATAACATGCCTGTTGACATATCAACATAACCGGCTGCGACACATTCAGGTACATCTGAAACGGCTTGCTGTAGTGCTTTATCGAGGGACATAATATTCTCCTGTTATATATTTATTTGACGACTGATTGAAGTTAATAATTAGCTAAAAATTAGGTGGCACCTAGGTGCCATCATAGTGTGTACCTATGGCTTCAACTGACCGGGAAGGGTTATTTTGACAACCGGTTTCTGTCACCGCCTGAGCAAACTCCTCTAAAAATTTTACTTGTTCTTCTGATTGAACCCACCTTGGCTCAACACGGCGTACCGTTTCCAGTGCGTCCAGCGCTGAAGAACCTTCCCAGATGAGTTGTGTGGCCAATGCAGTGCCGGTGCGTCCCATTCCCGCTTTGCAATGCATAGCTATTGCTTCATCCTTGTTGATTAGTTGTTCAATCTGTTTGCACAAGTCAATCGCGGCCTCTATTGTTGGCACACCCATGTCAACAACCGGAAATGCAATACCAGTGATGTTGTAGGGGGCCAGTTTCGCCGGGTCTATAGGTGTTTCGGTTAACGAGACTAAAACTGTAATACCGACCCGCTTTAATGCTTCCAGATCGTCTTCCAGGTCAACCAGTAAGCCCGGTTTTGGGGTGCCAGCTAGCGTGCCTTTTCTAAGCCAAAGAAAATTACGCGGCCCAAATGAGTCACTCTTATATTTGCGTGCTTCTGTTGGCACGGGACGAATAAGGGGTTGCAACTCAGGATCGAGTTCTTCGGGTTTCGCGTCCACCGGCGGTACCGTGCAGTTGCCGTAAACAATGAAGTGTTTGGTAAGATCTGATTTTGGCGACATAAAAAATTCTTCTGAACTGGATACATCTTGAATCCAACCACCGGCCAACAACGCAGCGTTACCTTTTAATTGTTTTGCCTGAGTTTGATTATGTAATACGATGAGTACAGCACGCTGTTCAGACAGTTGTTTGATGTACGTTAACAAAGACTGCGAAGCGTCTTCCTCCAGATCGCTAGTGGGTTCATCAATACAGATTAATTTTGGGCTGGATGCAGATGTACGCAGTATCGCTAAGTGACGTTGCTGACCCAGAGGAAGATTCACCACATTTTCGTCCATTTTCGCAACGAGTTCTCCGAGTCCGGCATGAATTAGCAATCGTTCTGTTACATCACGTTTTTGTTTAGTAGACAAGCTTTCGCGTTCTGGTAACCCGTAAACAATATTTTCATATACTGTGGACATTAACAGTTTGGCATTTTGCGCGACTAAAACGGGCAATTCGCCACTAAAAAGTCTAACACCTGCGTAGTGTGCTTCGCCCCACACGCGTAAACTGGGAAGAGGGGAATTTAAACCACAAATGGTACGTAATAAAGTCGATTTACCTGTGCCAGCAGGACCCAATAGGGTAAAAATGCCACGTTCTGGAATGCCTAACGTGACAGATGCAAGAATAATAGTGTCATTGAATGCGACACCAAAGCCATCAAGCGACAGTAGGGTTTCGTATTGTTCTTCCATCAATTAATCACCCCTGGGTCTAATGTGTACAGCAGCGCCTGCACCAGTTGTATTACGTCTTTTTCTTCTCTACCATCGATTTCAAACACTGGAATATTTAGTTTGTTTTCTTTTAACCATCGATGATAGTCACTAATAGAAGGCGCGGGACTCATATCCATACGTGTTATGCCTATTATGACTGCTGTGTCGTCGATAAAATCTTTGAATGCCTCCAGGAAGAATTGTAGATCGGCCATTGGGTCTGGTCGCATATTATCCGCCAGCAATATCAAACCTATGCCACCGTCAGAGAGAATTTCCCACATAAAATCAAAGCGGTCTTGTCCAGGTGTGCCGTAAAGATGTATACGTTCGCCATTTTCCAGTTTCAACATGCCATAGTCCAAGGCGACCGTGGTCAATTCTTTTCTGTCGGCTGTTTCATCTGTTGCGGTTTCTTCTGTTTTGAAAGGTTCAATATCACTAATAGTAGCAAGCGCCGTTGTTTTACCTGCACCAACGGGTCCGGAGAATATGATTTTATAGGCACTCATCGCTATTACTGTTCCTGTGTGGTTTGCTACATGGCTTTGCAGCTGAACTGTTGAGGTATTAATTATTTCGTCAATTTGGTATTTAACTTTAATTTTCATGCAAATTTTCTAGTGTAGTTTAATACACTACGCTAACTATATATCTATTATAGCCAGCGCAATAACCAATGCAGATTTTGTATTTATAAAACGGGGGGGGCGCGAGCATAACCGCAGGGAATGTGTTGCTTATGCAGGGGTATTACTATATTGGTCTAATTTTATATTCTAGAAATTTATTTATGTTTTTAGCTCAAATTTATCTTTTTGGACTAATGCATAAGCTGAATGGTTGTGTATGGACTCGAAATTTTCAGCTTCGACGGTATAGGCGGTAATACGGTCATCTATATTTAGTTCTATGGCAACATCTCTCACCATATCTTCCACAAATTTTGGATTATCATAAGCACGTTCCGTAACAAATTTTTCATCGGGGCGTTTTAGTATGCCATAGAGTTCGCAGGTTGCCTGTCTTTCTACGATATCGATAACATCTTCTATCCAGACAAAGCCTTTGGTCTGCACGGTAATAGTGACGTGTGAGCGTTGATTATGTGCGCCATAGTCAGAAATACTTTTAGAACACGGACACAAGCTGGTAACCGGGACGATGACCTTTATACTGGTGGTTGTTTCGTTATTGATGACTTGCCCCAGGAATGTAACATCATAATCCATAAGGCTTTTGACTTTTGATACGGGTGCTTCTTTAGTGACGAAGTAGGGGAAAGACATTTCAATGTGGCCGGATTCAGCATCCAGGCGTTGGTTCATTTCTTTCAACATATCCTTGAAAGATTTAACCGATATCTCGCGTTCGTGTTTGTTAAGAATTTCGACGAACCGTGACATGTGGGTGCCTTTAAAACTATGTGGCAAATTCACGTACATATTGAAGGTGGCGATGGTATGTTGCTCGCCACCGCAGCGGTCTCGTACTTTGACGGGATGGCGAATATTCTTGATACCTACCTTGTCTATTGTGATGCGACGGGTATCTTTACTGCCCTGTACGTCATCGATCGTATGGCTTGTATCTTTTTTCTTAGATAGGTTTGTAGATTTATTTGTAGCTGAGTGGCTGCTATTGGTTTTGCTGGTTTCACCCATTATTCAATATCCTCGGAATAGCGGACGCATGCGCGGTCTGTTTCCCAAATCGTGACGGCTTTTACGCGAGTTCGTTCATTATTTAAATTTGCAGATAATCCCTGATAGAAATAGGCGGAAATATTTTCTGCCGTAGGATTTATTTTATTAAATGGTTCGATATCGTTTATATAACGATGATCGAGCACTTCGATAAGATCACACGTTGCCTTTTTTAAATCTCTAAAGTCGATGCCCATACCAATGGCATCCAGTTGATTTGCAACGACCTCAACCTCCACTTTCCAATTATGGCCATGCACCCGGCTACAGACGCCTGGATAGTCCCGCAGCGCATGTGCTGCAGAAAAATCAGTTAGAATTTTTACGGTGTAATTTGCACCCATGAAAATAATTCACTAAAATAAATACTGGACTAAAATACTAAGAATTTACTCGGACTGGATGATATTGGCAAGCCTGATTCGCAAAAAACTGTTCGATGGTCGCAATAACACCATCACTTGTAAGGTTGTAGTCAGCCAGTATCTGTTCCCGGCTTGCGTGATTCGAAAATTCATCCGGTAAGCCCAGATTGATGACGGGAATCTCAATGCCATTGGCAACTAACACTTCATTGACCGCGCTACCCGCGCCGCCTGCGATGGCATTTTCTTCAATAGTGACAATCAGGTTATGTTTGGCCGCCATTTGTAGAATCATTTTTTCGTCTATGGGTTTGACAAAGCGCATGTTGACGACGCTGGCATTTAATTTTTCAGCGGCGATCGACGCGGGTTGCAGCATGCTGCCGAATGCCAGAATGGCGGTTTCGGCACCTGTACGGCAGTGTTGAGCTTTGCCGATGGGCAGCATCGTCATTGTTTTTTTCACGCTAACGCCAGGGCCGTGGCCACGTGGGTAACGAACGGAGCAGGGGGCGTTATGCATGAATCCGCTATAAAGCATTTGCCTGCATTCGTTTTCATCAGTCGGTGCCATCACGACCATATTGGGTATGCAACGCAAGAAACTGAAATCGTAGGCGCCTGCGTGGGTTGCGCCATCCGGGCCGACAATACCGGCTCTGTCTATCGCAAAAAGTACCGGTAGATTTTGAATGGCGACATCGTGAATGAGTTGGTCGTAGGCACGTTGTAAAAAAGTGGAATAAATGGCGACAATGGGTTTTGCGCGGCCGCAGGCTAATCCGGCCGCGAGCGTTACGCAGTGTTGCTCAGCGATGCCGACGTCAATGTACTGTTTAGGGTATTTTTTTGAAAACTCAACCAGTCCTGAGCCTTCACGCATCGCGGGTGTAATGCCGATAAGGCGTTTATCCACGGCAGCCATGTCGCAAATCCATTGGCCAAATACTTGCGTATAGGTCAGTTGTTTGGCTTTTTTTGCCGGTGTAGCGGACGCAGTTGTAGAAGCAGTTGCAGATGAAGTCGCAATAGTTTTGCCTGTTTCGGGGTCAAAGGGTGGAACGCCATGAAAATCGCAGGGATTTTTTTCTGCTGGTGCATAGCCTTTGCCTTTTTTAGTGACAACATGCAAAAAACGTGGACCTTTAAGCGAGCTCAGATTTTTTAATGTGGTGACCAGCGTATCAAGATCGTGTCCATCAATTGGGCCGATGTAGTTAAATCCGAGTTCTTCAAACAGGGTGCCCGGAATGACCATGCCTTTAACGTGTTCCTCAGCGCGCCGAGCGAATTCCCACATGGTTGGCATGACGCCTAATACTTTTTTACTGCCTTCGCGCACGGACGAATAGAGACGGCCAGATAATATTCTTGCCAGGTAATTTGACATGCCCCCGACATTGGGTGAGATCGACATGTCATTATCATTGAGTATGACCAACAGATTGGCGTCCACATCACCGGCGTGATTCAGTGCTTCGAATGCCATGCCCGCAGTCATCGCGCCATCACCAATAATGGCGACTGCTTTATGATCGCTGCCTTCTTGTTGGGCCGCCAGTGCCATGCCTAACGCAGCGCTTATAGACGTACTGGAGTGTCCCGCGCCGAATGTGTCGTAAGGGCTTTCTGAGCGCTTTAAGAATCCTGAAAGTCCATCTTTTTGTCTGATCGAAAACATGCGGTCTTTGCGGCCGGTCAGTATTTTGTGCGCATAACTTTGGTGGCCCACATCCCATACTAATTGATCATCGGGCGTATTAAATACGTAATGCAATGCGACGGTGAGTTCAACCGTACCCAGACTGGACGATAAGTGTCCACCGGTTTTACTGACCGATTGAATAAGATATTCCCGTACTTCGTTTGCCAATCCACGTAAATCGGATAGTGGCAAGTCGCGTAACTGCTCGGGTGTGTTTATTGTGCTAAGCAGATTATTTTGCAGATTGTTGTCGGTTACAGAATCAGGCATGCGGCTGTCACAATGTTTAGTAAAAAAAAGTTTAGTAAAAAAATTAAGTAAAAATTAAGGCATTCAGTTGAACTAGAACGGGTAATGATGACGGTTTAGCGAAAACGATGCAAGAAAAAAGGAAAATTATTAGCCGCGCAACAATGCGGAGCTGCTTTATAATCCAATAAATTCAATGAATTAGAGTTGTTGGATCTATTCAAACCACGCGGATATCAACACAGCAATAGAAACCCCGGTAGGTTGGATTGATTTAAAAAATTCGGCAAAAAGTATATTACAGGTTAATTTCGTCGTCCAATAATGAATTCGGATAACCAACGCAATTGGTCGGCGCGCGCATCCATACCCGCCAGGCTATCGAGTGCCTGTTCGTGAAGGTCTTGCGCCATTTGTTTCGCATTGTCCAATCCGATCAGGCTGGGATAGGTCACCTTTTCCTGAGCCTCATCAGCACCTTGTGTTTTGCCCAGAGTTTGAGTGTCACTTTCTATATCAAGAATGTCATCGTGGATCTGAAACGCCAGTCCGACACATTTTGCATAATGATCTAACCTTTCTAATACACCAGTATCGATCCCCGGCTGGCTTAAGCCGCCTAATACGACACTGGCCCGAATCAAGGCTCCTGTTTTATGTATGTGCATATTTTCAAGTTCGGGCAGTGTCAGTTTTTTTCCTGTGGAGTCTAAATCAATCGCTTGGCCGCCCGCCATGCCCCGGGAACCGCAGGCCAGCGCAAGGGTATCGATCATTTTTAACCTGACTTCTGCGTCTCTAATAATTTGATGGTCGTGTACGATGATGTGAAATGCCAACGACTGTAGCGCGTCTCCGGTGAGTATTGCGGTGGCTTCGTCGTAGGCCTTGTGGCAGGTCGGCTTGCCACGGCGCAAGTCGTCATTGTCCATCGCGGGTAAATCATCATGGATTAACGAGTAAGCGTGGATTATTTCAACCGCACATGCAGGTCCATCGAGGCTTTTATATGCAACGCCCAATGCGCTTCCAGTGGCGTAGACCAATGCAGGCCGTACACGTTTTCCACCATCCAACGTTGAATATCTCATTGCTTGGTGGAGTCGTGTTGGATTAGTCGATGCCGGCGGCAGCCAATGGTCCAGTGTACGTTCTGTCCTGGCTTTATAGGTTTCCAAATATTCGGTTAATGGCACTTTTTTTATTTAAATTCTTCTGTTTGGTTGGGACAAGTGAGACTATTCGTCATCAACGGTAAATTTTTTAAAGTTGTTGTCCCCATTTTTTTTCATGAGGATTTCGACTTTTTGTTCTGCGTCTTTTAAGGATTTTTGGCAGGAATGCGTTAAATTGATACCTTGTTCAAACGCTTTGAGTGAATCTTCCAGACTCATTTCACCTTTTTCCATACTGTCGACAATTGATTCTAATTCTTTTAGGGATTGTTCAAAATCGGTTTGTTTACTTTTTTTTGCCACGTTTCTATCTTCCTGATTATTTCTGACGCTGTCTGAATAGATTGTCAGACTTAGGATGAATCTGCTGCGGACCTCGGTATCCCCTTGAGGGGGTGCTAGGAGGTTGTCCGATTAAACTCGCTCTCTTTCAATAATAAGAGAATATGTCCAACTATGCCTCAATTTAATCGAAAAATCTGAGCTAGTGGCTTCTCCCTTGCGACGATCTGCTAAGTCCGGTAGGCCCTTAAGAACGTGGCGCTAAAGTACCTTAATAGAGGCAAATAGGTCAATCTGACATCGCTTAGCGAGGTATATAGTTTATACAAATTAGCGTATTTATATTGGGGGTTGTTGACTACTCATATGGTGGTACTATACTTTAAACCTCAGATTTTAGAACCATTCTAATTTTGTTACGGTATTTCATGCAGTAGACCGGGCGATAATTGAAAACTGTTTTCAAACAGCACCGAAAACTGTATTGAAATCAGTTCATTGAAAAGGAAGTTAACACTTAATTTATTGACTGGTGGGGGATCTCACATATGGAGGAAGTATCATGGCACTTAAAGGTAGTAAAACAGAACAAAATCTAAAAGATGCATTTGCTGGAGAATCACAGGCGAATCGTCGCTATTTATATTTTGCTGCGAAAGCGGATGTTGAAGGATACAACGATGTATCTACTGTATTTCGTTCCACAGCTGAAGGTGAAACCGGTCATGCCCATGGCCATCTGGAATACTTGGAATCTTGTGGTGATCCTGCAACTGGATTACCTATTGGGCCGACTGCGGATAACTTAAAAGCGGCGATCGCGGGTGAAACTCACGAATATACTGACATGTATCCCGGTATGACTAAAACGGCGCGTGAAGAAGGTTTCAATGAAATTGCCGATTGGTTTGAAACATTGGCGAAGGCGGAACGTTCACACGCAAACCGGTTCCAAAAAGCGTTAGACAATCTCGATTAACGTCCCGAGGAATCCTATTTACCGCAAAGGTAAAGGTCACAAGGATCGTAAAGTTTTTTTTAATCAAAAATTTTTTCTTTGTGACCTTTACGCCTTTTTGGTGAAAATCCAACCTGTTTACGCCCAGCAATGTCCATGAACAAAAATCGCGAAGGCAGTCTCGAAGCACCTACCCGCCATCCGCTTAATTGGAAAGAGACCGATTTTTACAACGAGGCTTTGCTAAATAAAGAGCTGGAGCGCGTATATGATATTTGTCATGGATGTCGGCGCTGTGTGATGTTGTGTAATTCGTTTCCTACGCTGTTTGATCTTATCGATGAGTCCAGCACGCTGGAAGTTGATGGTGTTGCGAAACAAGACTATTGGAAAGTCGTTGATCAATGTTATTTATGCGATTTATGTTACATGACTAAATGCCCGTATGTACCCCCCCATGATTGGAATGTGGATTTTCCACATCTGATGCTGCGCGCTAAAGCGATAAAGTATAAAAAGGGTGACGTGAAGTTTCGGGACAAATTATTAACCAGTACTGACAGCGTGGGAAAATGGGCGAGTATTCCCGTTGTGTCACAAGTGGTAAATACATCAAACAAAATGCCGGTCATCCGAAATGTGTTGAATTCCGTGTTAGGTATTCATCCTGCTGCTGCACTGCCGGTTTATGAAAGCAAAACATTGCGTAAACGAGTACAAGCGACTTTAAATTTAAACAAAAATAAAAATATTTCAGCCGAATCAACATCGTCTACAAAAGGTAAAGTCGTGCTATTTGCGACTTGTTACGGAAATTATAACGAACCACAGTTGGGCATGGATTTGCTCGCTGTTTTTGAACACAACGGTATTGTGGTTACTTTAGCTGAAAAAGAGCATTGTTGTGGTATGCCCAAAATGGAGTTGGGTGATCTTGATGCCGTCGAAAAAGCTAAAAATTTGAATATACCGATACTTGCAAAACTTGTAGACCAAGGATGGGATATTGTCGCGCCCATTCCATCATGTGTATTAATGTTTAAGCAGGAATTACCGCTGATGTTTCCTGATGATCTGGCTGTATTAAAAGTAAAAAATGCAATATTTGATCCATTTGAATACCTGATGTTACGTCACAAGGAAGCCAAGCTAAATACTGATTTTAAGGTGTCATTGGGGAAAATCGCTTACCATTTACCATGCCATCAACGCGTTCAAAATATCGGTGCTAAAACACGTGAAATCCTGCAACTGGTGCCGGATACGCTGATCGAATCGATAGAAAGGTGTTCGGGACACGATGGTACATATGCTGTGAAAACAGAGTACCATGAGGTGTCTATGAAAATCGCCAGGCCGGTAATCGATCGAGTGAAAAACGCAAACGCAGATTATTATTCCAGTGATTGTCCAATGGCGGGGCATCAGATAGAAAACGGTTTAGCCGACAATAAAGCACCCACGCACCCCATGACACTGTTACGTATTGCCTATGGGCTAGGTAAAGGGTTAGGCAAATGATAATGAATAAATTAACACGAGAAAGTTTGCACAGCCTTGAAGAATATTCTGAAATTCGTAATAATTTTCGAAAACAGGTTATGGCACATAAAAAAAATCGCCGTCTGCAGATCGGAGACCATATTACACTGATATTTGAAGACCGATTGACGATGCAGTACCAGGTTCAGGAAATGCTGCGAATTGAAAAAATATTCGATACGCAGGGGATAGAAGCAGAATTGGCCGCCTATAACCCGCTAATCCCTGATGGGCGCAATTGGAAAGCGACCCTGATGATAGAATACGAAGATATTCATGAGCGTAAAGATGCGTTGGTCAGGCTGCTCGGAATAGAAAACAAAATATGGATGAAAGTGGCTACCCTGGGCACCCAATCCGACACCCAATCCGACACTCAACATGAAAAAGTTTTTGCGATAGCAGATGAAGACCTGCAACGGGAATCAGAAGAAAAGACGTCGGCTGTACATTTTTTACGGTTTGAATTAAGCGATGACATGGTCGAGGCGGTTAAAGGTGGCGCCAACATCAGTGTGGGTACTGATCACCCCGCCTGTCAAATGGAAGTGAATCCGATAGCGGAAAATATTCGTTTTTCATTATCCAATGATTTGAACTAATTAAATAGACGATTAACTAGCGCTGCTAAAATATTGCGTAAAACCTGTTCAATTTCTGCCTTTGTCCAGTAGGTCAGGACGATAACACTGAAAATATTGAAAACCTGTCACTCGCTTAATCGCTGTGGGCAAGTTACACTTGCGTTAATTTATTGTATGGAGAAATGGTATTCGTAATGAGCAGTGCTTATGATGCATCGTCAATAGAAATATTATCTGGCTTGGATCCGGTACGCAAACGGCCTGGTATGTACACCCAGACAGAGCGGCCAAATCATCTTGCGCAGGAAGTGATTGATAATAGCGTAGATGAAGCTATTTCCGGGTATGCGAAAAAAATAGAAGTGACGTTACATAAAGACGGCTCTCTTTCGGTTGCAGATGATGGTCGAGGAATGCCGGTAGATAAACATCCCGTTGAAAAACTGCCTGGTGTTGAAGTCATTCTGACGCGGCTTCATGCGGGCGGAAAATTTTCCAATAAGAATTATCAATTTTCCGGGGGTTTACATGGGGTTGGTGTGTCTGTTGTGAACGCACTATCAAAACAACTGGAGGTGTGGATAAAACGCGATGGAAAAGAATACAACATGGTGTTTAAAAATGGTGATCGCGCGTCTAAACTTAAAGTCGTTGCTGAAGTGGGTAAACGTAATACCGGCACCACGTTACAATTTTGGCCTAATTCAAAATATTTTGATTCAATAAAGTTTTCAGTATCAAAATTAAAACATGTGCTTCGCGCCAAGGCCGTTTTATGCCCAGGTTTAACGGTTACATTTAAGGAAGAAAAATCAGGAGACCAGGAGGAATGGTATTACGAAGACGGATTAACGGACTATTTGATTTCAACGCAACACGGTGCAGAGATGATACCCGCTGCGCCCTTTGTTGGATCTCTACAGGGTAACACTGAGGCGGTCGAATGGGCCTTGGTTTGGGTGCCTGATGATAATGACGCGACCACAGAAAGTTATGTAAATTTGGTACCGACTACCCAGGGCGGTACACATGTAAATGGCCTGCGCACCGGTTTAACCGAGGCGCTCAGAGAATTTTGTGATATACGTAATTTATTGCCCAGAGGGGTGAAAATATCACCAGAAGATGTTTGGGAAAAAGTCAGTTATATTTTATCGGTTAAACTCGATGAGCCACAGTTTTCTGGTCAAACCAAAGAACGTCTCTCTTCGAGAGAATGTGCTACTTTTGTAACCGGTGTCGTCAAGGATACATTTAGCATATGGCTCAATCAGCACCTTGATATAGGCGAACGTATCGCCGAACTCGCCATTCTTAGTGCGCAAAAGCGCTTGAAGGCGGGTAAGAAAGTAATACGTAAAAAAGTGACTTCCGGCCCAGCGTTACCGGGGAAGTTGGCAGATTGCAGCATACAGGATGTCACTCGTACAGAGTTATTTTTAGTCGAAGGTGATTCCGCGGGTGGCTCAGCAAAGCAGGCCAGAGACCGCGAGTTTCAAGCGATCATGCCATTGCGCGGGAAAATATTAAACACTTGGGAAGTGGATTCAAATCAAGTATTGGGTTCCCAAGAGGTGCATGACATTTCTGTCGCAATTGGCGTTGAGCCTGCATCAGATAATTTAAAAAATTTACGTTATGGAAAAATTTGCATATTAGCTGATGCGGATTCGGACGGCGCACATATCGCCACACTGCTGTGCGCATTATTTGTACGTCACTTTCATACGCTGGTTGCGAAGGGGCATGTCTATATTGCGATGCCACCCTTGTATCGGGTCGACGTCGGTAAAAACACCTTTTATGCGCTGGATGAAGCGGAGAAGCAAGGTGTGTTGGATCGAATCGCGGCAGAAAAACTTAAAGGAAAAGTGAATGTGATTCGTTTTAAAGGCCTGGGCGAAATGAATCCTCAGCAATTGCGTGTGACCACAATATCACCCGATACGCGCCGTTTGGTGCAACTCACTATTGAGCCGGGTGATGATACGAATAAAATAATGGATATGTTACTTGGTAAAAAACGTGCTTCTGACCGTAAATCCTGGTTGGAAGAACGCGGTGATTTAGCAGAAGTAGTTTGAATTTTATTATTTGAAACAGAAGTCAGTGATTTTTACTCATGTCTGAAAATATTGAAATCGATTTTGAAGGTATAGAAAAAATACCTTTATCTGTTTATACAGAAAAAGCGTATCTGGAATACTCCATGTACGTCATTCTCGATCGTGCGTTGCCCTTTATTGGCGACGGCTTGAAACCGGTTCAGCGGCGTATTGTATATGCAATGTCTGAATTAGGCTTGAAAGCGAGTACTAAACATAAAAAATCTGCACGTACTGTCGGTGATGTCTTGGGTAAATTTCATCCCCATGGTGATTCCGCTTGTTATGAAGCAATGGTGCTGATGGCGCAGCCATTTTCTTATCGTTATCCGCTGGTGGATGGTCAGGGCAATTGGGGTTCACCGGATGATCCCAAGTCGTTTGCTGCAATGCGTTATACGGAATCCCGTTTATCAGCCTATGCAGAAGTGCTATTAGCAGAATTGGGACAGGGTACCGTTGACTGGGTGCCTAATTTTGATGGTTCACTGGACGAACCCGCAAATCTACCTGCCAGACTGCCTAATGTCTTGTTAAACGGGACGACTGGTATTGCGGTCGGTATGGCCACGGATATTCCGCCACACAATTTAAAAGAAGTCGCTAATGCCTGCATCCATATGCTTGATAACCCGAAAGCAACCATTAGTGAAATATGCAAAATAGTGAAAGGCCCGGATTACCCAACAAACGCGGAAATCATTACGCCTAAAAAAGATATTAAACATATGTACGAGACCGGTACGGGGTCGATACGTATGCGTGCGCGTTATGAAAATGAGTCGGGTGATATTGTGATTACCGCGTTACCGCATCAGACATCAGGTTCAAAAATTCTTGAACAAATCGCTACTTTGATGCAAAACAAAAAGCTGCCTATGGTTGAAGATTTACGTGATGAATCCGATCATGAAAGTCCAACGCGTTTAGTTATCATACCGCGTTCCAATCAGATTGATATTGATGAACTGATGGGGCATTTATTTGCAACGACAGACCTGGAAAAAACCTATCGTGTGAATATGAATATAATAGGTATAAATGGTCGTCCGCAAGTAAAAGGTCTTACCGGGATTATTCAGGAATGGTTGGAATTTCGCACGCAAACAGTTACCCGGCGTTTGCAATATCGGCTGGATAAAATTCTTAGGCGTCTACACATTCTCGATGGATTATTAATTGCGTTTCTCAATATAGATGAAGTGATCGCTATTATTCGCGCCGAAGAAAAACCCAAACCGGTATTAATGAAGCGCTTTAAGTTATCTGACATCCAGGCAGAAGCCATACTGGAATTGAAATTAAGACATTTGGCCAAGCTTGAAGAAATGAAAATTAAGGGTGAGAAAAAGGAACTGGCAGCAGAGAGGGATCTGCTGGAAAAAACACTTGCGTCAAAATCCCGCTTGAAAACATTGATAAAAAAGGAGATTAAACAAGACGCAGAAACATACGGTGATGCTCGGCGCTCGCCAATTGTTTCAAGAGATGCCGCACAAGCTATCGATGAAACTGCGCTCATTAGTTCAGAGCCTGTTACGATCGTATTGTCTCAGAAAGGCTGGGTTCGATCGGCTAAGGGACATGAAATAGACTCAGCGGCACTCGCTTATAAACCCGGCGATGGTTATTTGTCGAGTGCAATGGGTAAAAGCAACCAATTGGCTGTATTTTTAGATTCAAAAGGACGTGCTTATTCCACATTAGCCCATACGTTACCTTCAGCCAGGGGCCATGGTGAGCCATTGGCGGGTCGCTTTAATACACCTGAGGGGGCGACCTTTGCGGGCGTGATGATGGGTGCGACAGCTGAGCAATATTTTCTTGTGGCCAGTGATGCCGGCTATGGGTTCGTCGTTAAGCTGGAAGACATGATTACAAAAAACAAAAAAGGCAAGGCGGTTTTGTCTGTGCCCAAAATAGCAAGCGGTATTGTGCCACCCGTACCGGTATACGATATTGAAACGGACTGGATCGCGGCAGTCACCAGCGAGGGGCATATGCTGGTGTTTCCAACGAAAGAACTGCCGGTGTTATCAAAAGGAAAGGGTAACAAGATAATCGGTATTCCGTCAGCGCTGGTAGCCAAAAGAGAAGAGTATTTGCTGGCGATGCTTTCTATTCCCGAAGGAAGCAGTATTTTAATAAATGCTGGCAAAAAGAGTAAAGAATTTGATGATGCTGCACTGGATAATTTTATCGGCGAACGTGGTCGTCGTGGGCGTAAACTACCCAAAGGTTACCGTAAGGTTGAACGTATAACCGTTGTTGAGGAAGACGTTGAAGAAAAATAGGTTTCGTTTGTTTTCCTAACTTTAAATTTCTTCGCTATTGATTGACTACAATGCACATTTTTTAGTGGTCGATATCTAATACTAGTCGTAACGTAGGCGTGTTGCTCAAATTTATTCTTGGGCTAATGTCAATATTTTTCAGTAAAAACACTTTTAATAATCAATGGGTTGTACTATGCGGCTGCCTTTAATAGATTATCTTTCCATAGTGATGAAGTCCAGGGGTGAATCTCGCGTAGTACCGCCTGCCCGAGAGTTTGCTGTTGATTTTAATCTATTCGAACCGGTAAAAAGTGTAGATAAGCCAAAACACACAATTTCCTTTTTAAAAAAACTAAAGATGCTGAAAAATAACCCCGTTCTTTTATTGAGTACGGTTGCCGACCATCTAAAAATGCTTAATCGATATAAAGTCACACAGCCAACGAGGTTACGCCACTTAGACATCGCCTATCGTTACAGCTATGCCGCAATCCTGGAAGTTTATACCGATTTTCATATTAAAGAAGAATTTCCGGAGTCTGAAAAACGACGTTATGCACTTGTCTCATCGATTAGAGCAATACGTGGATTGAGCATAGGATACAAACTAATTTTTCAGCATTATTACTCGCTTCCTGATAAGTTATTTAATGCAGTACAAAATCGTGTTCAACTGCTTGCGTTTAAGGTGATTGAACTTTCCTATATGGAACAACATTTAAGTGCCTTGCGTTACCAAAAATTTCCGGAACAATCATGGCGTGATTGTAATCAACTTTTTTTTGCCATGGAAAAAATAGATTTAGTAAATAAGGCGTATTTATTTAGAGGGTGTTTGCATGGCGTAGAGGATCGTATATCCAGTGCTGAAAACAGTAGATTCAAATACGCAAATATTAAACAACTTTATATTGTGTTGCACTTGATGGGGTTAATGGATGTGATCAGCTGGCCATTCCCGCTATTAAATAAAATGGAAACCTATATTTATGATGAAAGCGCTAATGTAAAGTTAAAACCCGATAAACGCGTGGCGCTAAAAACCGGTGATCTGATTATCTATCATGAACAAATATGCCCGCCTCTTTATGAGCGGATTGATATGAGTGATCAATCGGCATTTTTGCTTGATATTAGTAATTTTGAAAAACGATTGCGCGAAAAATATGATCAGATTATTTGTGACAAGTTGCAAAACGATGTCAGCGATAGCCTTTCAATAGATTTGTCCCTGGATGTATATGATGAGCAGCATTTGGTGGATAAAATGCTTAACAAATTGCATTTTTTCAGCCGCACTGAGCCGCGTCAATATGTAAATCAATACAGTGAATTGCAATTATTTTTTGGTTTTAATAATTGTTTTAGATTTATTCGCGATTTAGAAAATCCCAATTTTTTTAATAATGATAATTCGCCTCCTAAGAACCCGGCACAGAAAACTTCGCTGACTTTGGCAGATAATAATGTTAGGGATGATAAGCAATGGTACGTAATAAATGAAAGCCAGGGAGGGGTGCATTTAAGACTGCAGGAATCGGAATATACACCAACCATGTTTATAGGGCAGTTAGTTATTTCCAATTTGCAGCAAGAGGGTGAAAATAATTTTAATGTTGGCTACGTAAGTCGAATTCATCGAAGAAGAAGCAGGGATGTCGAAATTACGATTATTAAAATTGGCACGCATGGGCAGTGCGTTGTGATACAAGATGAGCAACTTAAAGCGCAAGGGCAGATGATACCTTGTGTTTTTGCAAAGAAAAGTTCAGGCGAAGAGATATTATTGATCTATAGCAAACAACATATTTACCTTGGTTCAAATCTTTATATCAACTGGAAAGACGAATCGCGACCATTAAAATTAGGAAATAAATGCTTGAAATTACCAGAAATAATTGCATTTGAAATAAAAAATGACTCCCTAGAATAATCCTCGAATTGTCGGTGATGTTAAAACAGCGCTGTTTAAAAATCACACATACCTGAACTTGAATCCTGATTTGTTGCCTATATATACATTGCTCAACAGGGCAATGTATATATAGAATATAGTCTCACTATTGGGAGTTTTGAATGAATCGAATTTTTTTATTTTTAGCCACGAATATAGCTATTCTTGTTGTGCTCAGTTTTACCATGAATTTGCTTGGCTTTAATGGTTTGATGGACGAACAGGGCATCGACCTGGATATGAATGCATTGCTGGTTTTTTCTGCATTGCTTGGTTTTGGTGGATCACTGATTTCATTAATGATTTCGAAATGGACGGCCAAGCGTTTTTCCGGGGCAAGAGTGATCGAGCAACCCGCCAATAATATTGAGCAGTGGTTGTGTCAAACAGTCGAAAGGCAATCAAAACAGGCGGGTATAAAAATGCCTGAAGTTGCTATTTTTGACACTGAGGATGTTAATGCGTTTGCTACAGGCCCATCGCGCAATAATGCACTAGTGGCCGTCAGTTCGGGTTTGCTAAATTCGATGACGCGCGATGAGGCTGAAGCAGTTATCGCACACGAGATAAGTCATGTTGCCAATGGCGATATGATTACAATGGCGTTGATTCAGGGCGTAGTGAATACATTTGTAATATTTTTCTCACGCATTATTGGACACTTCGTTGATCGAGTCGTGTTTAAAACTCAACGAGGTCATGGTCCGGCGTTTTATATAACATCAATATTCGCGCAGATTATTTTAGGTATTCTCGCTAGCATAATCGTGATGTGGTTTAGTCGTCAGCGTGAATTTCGAGCTGATGCGGGTGGCGCAAACTTGTCTGATAAGGCAAAAATGATTGCTGCACTTGAGCGATTAAAAGCTAGCGTAGGACAGCCACACTTACCCGATCAAATGGCCGCATTTGGGATCACAGGTAGTCTAGGTGGTGGTATTAAGAAATTGTTTATGACTCATCCGCCATTAGATGATCGTATAGCAGCGTTGCGCGCGTCTCAATAATGGTTGAGTGCTAGTTTATTGCAGTGTTATTCTTCTGTAGTGAAGTCATAAGACATTTCATTTTCAGGTTGTTGCAAGTAATACCCTTGAATAAAATTGACCCCATGCTGCCATAGTATCGCCAGTGCGTTGGAGTCTTGAACGTGTTCAGCAATGACCTGTTTTTTTTGTGATTTTGCAAGGTCAGTGATGCCTTTAACAATTTCCTTACTTTGTTCGTTTCCTGCCAAATCAGAAATATGTGAACCATCAATTTTTAGATATTTTGCGGCAAGATGGTTTAGATAAGTGAATGATGTCGCTTCGCAACCAACGTGGTCAATGGCAAATTCGCAATGCAATTGTTTTAATCCGTTGACGAATAGTTTGGTTTCTTTCAATGCAGCTACCGCAGCGGATTCACTTAATTCAAAACAAAGACTACCGCCATGAATTCGTGCTGCTTTTAGTAGTTTGCTGATCCACGCTAAAAGTGTCTGATCTTTAATTGAGTCGTGAGATAGTTTAATAAAAAAGGTGGTTTCGACATGGGTGCCGCGTTGTGATGCGAGTATTTTGACGGCTTGTTTTGTTACCCAGCGGTCTATATCAGGCATCAAGCCTGCTTGCTCCGCAGCCCCTAAGAATTCACTTGGCATTATTTCTTTGCCGCCTTCCCCTACCATCCGTAACAAGACTTCATAACGTTCACCAGGCTCTGCGTGTAAGCTGACGATGGGTTGAAAGGCTAGTTTAAAATCATTTTTCTCTAGTGCCCGTTTTATTAATTCGGTCCATTTCAGGTCGCGCTCAAAACTCGCTTTTTCATCGTCAGCGGTATGGGCATGTATGCCATTTCCATCGTTAGACCGGACTTTCTTACAAGCAATCTCTGCCTGAGACAAAATTTTCTTTGCGTTGCCGCTGGTTTCCGAAATCGACGCTATTCCTATACTAATTGTACAAGTGATCGACTGGCTTTCAACATCAAAAATATGATTTTCAGTTTGTTGGCGTATCGACTCAGCTACTTTTGCAACATCCGTGGCGCTTTTATTTGGAATCAGGCAGGTAAATATATTTCCTGAAAAAAGGGCAGCAAGATCCGTTTCGCTCAATTTACTACGAAGAATGTTTGCAACGTCAGTAAGGATAAAATCGCTGCCAGCGATTCCTATATTTTCGGTAATTGTTTTTAAGTCATCAACTTCAATATAGAGTAACGAACATTTTATACCTGTGTTCGCAGCAGTACTGACCGCGGTGTCCAATTGCTCCATGAAGTGTTGACGGTTAAATAAACCGGTAAGTAGATCTTGTTTGCGAAGCGTATCGAGTTCTTTTTGCAGTTCGCTATTGTCACCTTTTGTGCGAATGATTATTTGAGTACAATGTTCCCCCTCTATGCTGGCGGGTGTAAATTCCATAGTCGCTTTGAATTTTTGGCCTTCTTCGGGCACTGCCGAGAACTCAAACTCAGAATCAGGATTGTCTCCTTTGCTTAATTTTTGTAAAATCGTCTTGAATTTTTGTTGTTCATCGGAGCCGACCAAGTCCATGATTGGCACGGCTTCAATATCCTCGGCATTTGTAAAGCCAAATGTGTTTAAATAAGTGGAATTAGAGTAAATATGCATGCCTTCATGGATGTAGGCAATCGCATCGCGAGAACTGTCCATCAATGCACGGTTTCTTTTCTCGCTTTCATTATAGCCAATTTTACTTTGTCTATGTAAACGCCTTTCCTGGAGATCGGCTAGCTCGCGGTTAATTGAGTGTAGTAGCAATTCTGAATGGGCTTCATTTACAACATTTTGTGCGCCCGCTTTGAGTAATTTTAATTTGGTGGCTGGGTCGTCTGAATCTGTTAAAACAATAATGGGGAGGTCTTTGCCGGATTGTTGCACAATCTCACTGGCCTGAAGCGCGGTGAACTCGGGTATTGCAACAGAGCAAAGCATCAAATCCCATGTTTGTAGATTTAGTGCTTCGATTAAATCTTCTTCGCTTTCAATATTTGTCGATCTGATGGCATGCCCTGCATTTCGCATCATGCTGGAAATGGCTTCTGCGTCGTTTGACGATTCTTTGACTGTCAACAGTTTTACTGTTTTTTCTATTGAGTCTTCCACTCGGTACTCCGATTATTTTGACTTCTTCTAATATCTTTTCGGTTAGTATTTATAAAACCTTAGCAAATACTTATAAAAAACGCCGGAATTTATCTATATTACACTGAGTGGGTAAATATGGTCGAGCTGTGTATGTGTATAGTAGCTGTGTATAGTATAAGGCGCCATACTATTAGCAGGGAATTATAGTAGCAGGGAATTATTTTTTATTTAATTAATGACCATACATCGTCGAAATTTAGTCCGGATTGATCATTATCGTGATCCGTTAATTCTTCTTGTGATAGCGTGGAAAATTGAAAATGAGAAAACGTGCCTGTCATTTCTACCAGTTTAGTTAATTTTATGAGTATTTTATCACCAAAAATACTCATGGTTAGTATATTTCCGACACTGTAGGTGCTGGGCGTGATCAACGTCATCGGTTGATTCATTGATTCAATTTCAGGCAGTAGCAACGTTCTAATAAACGATCCCTGCGTTTTGATTTTTTTAACTATTTGTATACCGGCAGAAATGGCATGCGGTGCTAGTTTTTGTACGCCTAGTTCGAGTTGTTTGTTTATACTATTGTGCTTCATCCAACGAATTACCCCGATACCCCTTTGGGGGGGGGCATCATCTCTGTATTCCCGAATACCAATCAGTTCTCCAACTAAAGCATTAATAAGTTTATTTCGGTGGCTGGCTGGCCGCCAAAGTAGTCGATATCCGCCTGGACTTTCATTAACACTTTCGCATAGATGTGTCTCATGTTTTACAGTTTGGGGTTCATTGACAAAATTAAATTCCCCCATGCCGGTCGAATAGCTGGATAACGTATCGTCAAAATCGACTGCACTGACATTATAGAGTGGACTCCAAATGTCTTGCTTGGAGGAATGTGGTTGGGCGACAGCAAAAACAGATCTGCTCGTAAACTGTGCTTTTTTTTCATATACTGGTTCAAGCAAATCCAGATCGGAAAAAGCGTTTTGTTTTTTTGGCTCATTGAAGTTCGCAGCACCTCTATCTTTAGGGGGCCAAACTTCGTTAGGCGTATTCTTGTTAACAGATTTCTTTTTTAGTTCCTGGTTTTGCTCTATCGCGGATTTCATTGTTTGGTAAATAAGATGATGTATGCTACTTAATCCAAATGTCACCAGCACTTTTGATTTTTTTCTTGATCGGGAAAAACTGCGTTTCGCGATACCGCCCCAGGTCATTTGCAGGAGTTTTAATACTTTTTTTGATAAAACGTTGTTTTTATTGCCTCCATGGCTCGAAACATAGCGGCTATAGTGTGTGATGCCGTCTTTTATCGCGGAAATCAGATTGCTGGTATCGAGAATGCGGACCAGTGCGGTCGGATTATCAGATGGTATGAAAAATCCAGGTGCGTCATCGTTACTGAGATTAATTGAAAACATACCAACTTGTTGCTCGGAGTCTTCAATTGAGCATAGTGCCGCATACGGACTCCATTGTTGCAAAAAGGAATCAACTTTTTCTATGTCGCCTTGGCGCAATCGGTACGGACTGGCCAGAGATAGCAGTAACATTTGTTTAAATAAATTTTCGATGGAGGGCTGCGTAATGTATTTGTTTTCGTTATTCGCAATCGCAACGTTAGCGAATCCGTTCTGATACGCATGTATGTATAGACGATTAATTTGCTTCCAGATATCGTCGGGTACGGGTACATATATCTGATAGGATCTAAGTAATACAATGCCCAGATATCGCATTGCATAATAAATGGTGGTGGTAAGCGTCTTGTTGTTTATACGCGAACTTCCCAGGGAAGAACGACGGCCAGTTAACTTTCCTTCTGCCACTATTTTATAGCCGACGGCCATCTCTGCCTGGATCTCCCTTGCCAACAATGCAATTTGTTGTTTTTTGGCTATCAACGGAAAGGGTAAACCAAGAAAATGTTTTTTCAGTGCTTCTGCCAGGAAATTAATGGGTTCCCCGAATAATGTCAGAATTTTTAATCGATCGGAATCAGAAATTTTCGTTCTATTTAATTGATATAGGTTTTTGTAGACGAGTTTGGCCGTTTCACCCACATTGGCTCTTGGCAGGGTGTTGATCCATTTATTAATTTCTTTGGGTCGAATTTCGACGTTTTTATTTTTCTGTTGCTCGGGTATGTCCAACAAGCCAATTATTGTTTCGCTTTGTGCCACGTAGGTCCTTGATTATGCCGTTACAGTAATAGTACTAAGTTATTGTAAATTATATAAAAAATAATACTGTGTTGTTCTCAAACGGGCGTCGTGAAAAATCATTTCGTAATTACTGTTGTGTAGTTACTACAATAGTGAATGCGGTAGTCACTCTGCGCCGGGTGTAGAGTTTACTTTTTATTATGTTAAATAACAAATTCCTTCATGTATAACGGAAAGATATATCGACTTTGTTATATAAATTCTTGAGCCTAATTAGCTTTTGTATTTAATATATGTATATAGCCGACGCTATTAAAAACATACTATAGAGGCGAACCAGTTCAACAGGGTTACCATTTCAATTCTGATGACCCGCTTACATTGGCATTTTGAATTCTTGGTTTAATTCTTCGCGTACCAGGCGGGGGACTAAATAGCCAGGTAATGTTTTACGCAGTGTTTTCATCAAAAGCTGGGCGCTGTTGTCACTGACATGAAAATGCCCCGCACCTTGAACTTTATCGAGCATATGCAGGTAATAGGGTGTAATACCCGTTTCAAATAATGTTTCACTTAAGGTTAATAATGTTTGGCTGTTGTCATTAA
>VAPK010627740.1_pt1 | contig 40055 bp, 37 predicted proteins | sample 3395031 | NCBI WGS metagenome assembly VAPK01 (sample SAMN08290443, study PRJNA428436) | hydrothermal vent metagenome | isolation source: Deep-sea hydrothermal vent chimney 1 | place: Pacific Ocean: Juan De Fuca Ridge
GGATTATCCAATGAAGCTTTAGAGCGTTTGGCAAGCTATCAATGGCCGGGGAATGTACGTCAACTTAAAAATATCATTGAACATATTTGTACTTTTTCAACCACACCATTGATTCCTGTTAGCTTAGTTGAAAATGCATTACAAGAAAAACAAACATCCTTACTCAGCTTTAATGATGCCAAAAAGAATTTTGAACGCAACTATCTGATTAAATTATTACAATTAGCCAATGGCAATGTCACTGAAGCCGCGCGTTTAGCCAAACGGAATCGCACCGAATTCTATCGCTTACTGGATAGACATGCGTTAAAAGCAGCACAATTCAAACCCCAGAAATAACGGCCTTGAGGGAATGTCGCTCTCCCACGACAGTTCTTTAATCTTTAATCAGCCTACTTTTAGCATCCTTATTCACATACAAATTCTGTGTGCAAAAAAATTTGTCGTGCTATGGCGACAAATGTATAAATTATTTCCCCCTCCTAATATTTACTTATATTTCAACTGATTATAGCGTTCACCCACGCTATATTCCCCCTTGATACACCTTAAGCGCCGCTCATTTTTATTATTAGCAATACAACTGTCGGGTAAACACGACTATTGAGGTTGAATAAACAGGTTTTTTTTCTATGTAAAACCAATAAAAACCCATAAGCAATTAATAACTATGAGATTATAATTTATAATCAATACTTGGCACACCGATTGCAACACCCCTAGTGCTGCTTACAATTCAGCATTTTTAATACAAAAAGGGGTTTATTATTATGAAAAAACTATTAACAATTTTATCTATCGCACTACTTTCAACAACAGCATATGCAGAAGATGACGCACCTGCTGCAACAGAAATGGACGCACCAGCGGCTGAATCAACAGATTTAAATGCAAAATGGAAAGCACTTGATCTTGATACAGATGGCACGGTTAGCAAAGAAGAAGCGGATGCAGATGCAGATGTTGCTAGCAACTGGGATGCCATTGACTCAAGCCAAGATGGCAAAATTGATCCACAAGAATTTGTTCGTTTTTTCACTAAAAGCTAACAAATAGTAAGGTCGCTGGGCAGGTACTATCTAAACTAGACCCTCTCTCCTGTCTTTCATTAGATGGTACCTGTTTATCGATTTTATATATTAAATTTTCGGACGCTCAGCGATCCCTACAAAATGAATGAAAACTAAAAAATAACTAAACGCATAGTCTTGGCAGTTTGATCGATTGCCAAATGAGGGGAAGTATTACTGTGTTGTCTCGTTACTTTATCCTTTAATTTTGTTTCGTAGGGATCGCTGAGCGTCCGAGAAAAATATCCTTTATTTCTGCGACTTTCTATATAATATCTCTATTAGAATTATATAGATTGAAGATGACTGAAACCGCGCTCCTCACTGCCACCGAACTTTCCCGCCATTATGGCTCACAATATGTCGTAGATTCACTGAGCTGCCATGTGAATAAAGGCGAAGTGCTGGGCCTTCTTGGCCCCAATGGTGCAGGGAAAAGCACCACAATGAGAATGCTCACGGGCAATCTCGCACCGCACCATGGTGAAATACAAATCAATGGTTATGATCTCTTCTCTCAACCATTACAAGCCAAACAACATATTGGTTATCTTCCCGAACAACCACCACTCTACAAATCATTGACCATCACAGAATTTTTATATTTTTGTGCCCGTCTTAATCGTATCGCTTCATCTAAACAAGCCGATGCTGTCAAACATGTGATTGAACGTTGTGGTTTAGGTGAGCATGCGTATCGTCTTATTTCCAATCTATCAAAGGGTTATCAGCAACGTGTTGGTATCGCCCAAGCAATTATTCACAAACCCGCAGTGGTGATCCTCGACGAACCAACGAGTGGACTTGATCCGATTCAAATTCGTCAAATTAGACAACTGATCCGTGAAATAGCCAATGAACATAGCGTTATTTTATCTACCCATATTTTGCCTGAAGTGCACACCCTATGTGATCGCGTGCAAATCATGCATCATGGCAAATTACTTTTTACTGGCACAATAGCCGCGCTCACCAAACAACGTTCTCTAGAAGAGGCCTTTATGGACATCATTCAGCAAGATAACGATGTTCAGCTTAAGGAATCCACATGATCACGCTAGCACGTAATGAACTCTATCGGCTGTTCTTATCACCCTTAGCTTGGATTATACTCGCGCTCACCCAGCTAATTCTCGCTTATTTATTCCTCAGCCATGTCGATTACTTTCTGAGTATTCAACCCCAGCTTGCCACAATTCCAGGTGCACCGGGCGTGACTGAACTCGTCGCGACGGTATTACTCAACAATGCCGCCTTAGTATTGCTGCTTATCACCCCTCTCATCACTATGCGCCTGATTGCTGAAGAGCGCCAAAATAACACACTCCCTCTGCTTTTTTCCGCCCCGCTTTCCATGTCATCATTAGTAGCGGGGAAATTTCTCGGCACCTTTGCTTTCTTTTTGATTTTACTTTGCCTTATCAGCCTGATGCCATTATCTCTCACGCTGGGGAGTCACCTAGATTATGGCCAACTTGCTGCAGGTTTTTTGGGGTTAATCCTGCTAGTTTCTAGTTTCACGGCTGTCGGGCTCTATCTCTCTTCACTCACCACACAGCCAATTATTGCTGCTGTAACCACCTTTGCAAGCTTATTCTTGCTCTGGTTATTTGGGTTTAATAATGCGGATAGCAGCAGCATGCTTAATTGGCTTGCCCTACCGACCCACTTAAATCCGATGCTGCAAGGTGATGTGAATACCAGTGATATTGCCTATTTCATATTACTTACCGCTGTTTGCCTTATCCTCACCACCCGGCATCTTAATTCAATACGTTTAGCCTCATGAAAATCTCCCATAAAAGTCAGCGTCAGTTACGCATACAAACAGGTGTTTTCTATCTATTAGTTCTGCTTGCAACGGGCTTGCTGGCTAAATTGGCTATCCAAACTAATCAGCATAGTGATTGGACAGCCACGCAACGTCATAGCCTATCAGACACGACCTTAACATTACTCAAACAAATTAAAGATCCCATTTCAATCACCGCCTTTGTCAGCAATAATAATGAACTCAAACCGACTATTCTTGCCCAGCTCGAGCGCTATCAAGCACAAAACAGACTGCTTGAACCGCACACTATCGATCCTAATTTTGCCCCTGACCAAGTGCGTGAACTGAATATTCAGCAAGAAGGTGAAATCATCGTTCAACGTGGCAGCCGCCAAGAACATGTTTACGACTTATCGGAACAATCACTCACTAACGCCCTTATTCGAGTCTCACGAGATCAAGAACATTGGCTTATTTTTACCGAAGGCCATGGCGAGCGCCCGCTCTCCGATGCCAATTTTGGTCTTAGCCTCTGGCTACACCAACTTAATCAAAAAGGCTTTAAATCGCAAACCCTTAATTTAGCCGAACATAGCCACATTCCAGATAATACTGCCGTGCTCGTTATTGCCAGCCCAGAAACAGCTTGGCTGCCGGGTGAAATTAATATTATTCAAGAATTTATCCACCAAGGAGGAAGTCTGCTTTGGCTAGCAGAACCCGATACAAATACGTATCTTGCTACGCTTGCTGAACAACTTCACATTCAATTTAATCCAGGCACGCTAATTGATCCTAACGGTGAGCTCCTGGGTATTAGCGATCCGAAATTCACCATTATCACACGCTATGCAGACCATCCTATTGGCCAAGCGGTACCTAATGTCACCTTATTTCCACTCGCGGCGGGCATCTCCTATCAAGAAAGTGACCCGCAAACATGGCAGGCTCTCCCCTTACTCACCAGCAAAGAGAATGTCTGGTCTGATATAGAAAGCAGCTTAGGTAAGCCTAAATTTGACGAATTAACCGATGGCATTGGTCCTTTTGATATTGGGATTTTGCTCACTAAGCAAGCACAGCGTATCGCCATTATTGGAGATGGTGATTTCCTCAGCAATGCATATCTCGGCAATGCAGGTAATTTAGATCTAGGTGTCGCCTTAGTCAACTGGCTAGTGGCTGATGATGAATTGATTTCTATCCCCGTTAAAACAGGCAATGATATCCAGCTTAATTTAAGCAAAACACACAGTATAATCATTGGCCTTGGCTTCTTCCTCGCCCTACCTGTTTTGCTACTTAGCATCGGTAGCTTTATCTGGTGGCGCCGTCGGCATAGATGAATAACATCAACAACTCGCTTCTCACCAATATTGGTCTCATGTTGCTTATCGCAGGCCTATTCTGGTTCACTCAACGCGCGCCTAATGAGCCGACCATGCCTCAGCTCACCCAAATTAACGCTGACGATATTACCCGTATTCATATCAAACGCAAGCATAACGACATCTTGCTCGAAAAAACAGCATCCGATGGTGGCTGGCAACTCATTCAACCGATCTCAGCAAAAGCGAATCCTAACCGTATTCAATTTGTGCTCGACTTGCTTGACACCCCTGTTTTCAATCAACAAACTGATGGGCTCGAACTGACACCTTTTGGTCTCGAACCATCACAAATTCAGCTCGGTCTCAATGAACATCTATTTGAATTTGGCAATGTCGCCCCGCTTAATGCGCAGCGTTATCTTCATTATAATCAGCGGATCTATCTTATTGCCGATCGTATTTACCCACTGTTGCTCGCCAATCCTAGTAGCTTTATCGATCATCAACTCATCGCTAAACAACAACGTCTGATCACCGTCAGCTGGTCAAACATAAATGACCTACCCGATGGTAATCTCTCACAAGCTGAAGGGCATTGGACCAGTAGTAATAACACACTTAATGCCGATCAGATCGGTAGCCTACTCACTGCATGGCAACATAGCCAAGCCGCTAGCCTCCATATCCTAGACAACCCACCAGAGACCGCCGGCGCAAAACTCACGCTCCAGCTAGAAGATCATGCCCCCCCCATCCACTACCAAATACAATTCACACAGCAAGAAATATTGCTCCAACAACATGGTCACAGATTACAATATCACTTTCCGATCGCCATCCAAACTCAACTCTTTCCGTCTGGAGAGTTAAACCAGCCCGATGCCTGAATTACCCGAAGTTGAAACCACCTGTCGTGGCATTGCACCGCATATTGAAGGAGAGGCCATTGTAGAGACGATCGTCCGCCATCATCAACTGCGCTGGCCCATTCCCAACGATCTCGCGAATACGCTGCAAAATAGAAAAATCAAACACGTCTATCGCCGTGCTAAATATTGTCTATTAGAAACAGAAAGCGGCACACTCATTCTTCATCTTGGCATGTCAGGTCATTTACGGATCCTCTCACCGCCTATCCCTAACCCTGAAAAACATGATCACCTTGATATTACATTCAGCAATCACAAAGTCCTCCGCCTCACCGATCCGCGCCGCTTCGGTGCTGTGCTCTGGACAAATGAACCCATTGAACAGCATAGGCTGATCCAACATCTCGGCCCCGAACCGCTCTCCGATGCGTTTTCGCTTGATTTGATCTATCAAAAGAGTCGACACCGACGCTGTAATATCAAAAGCTTTATTATGGATGGCAAAATTGTTGTTGGCGTTGGGAATATCTATGCCAATGAAGCCTTATTTTTAGCTAAAATTCACCCAGAGAAGCTAGCGGGGAAAATCACCAGAAAACAAAGTGCATTACTCGTTAGTAACATAAAAGAAGTACTCGCCCAAGCTATCAAAGCCGGCGGCACCACCCTAAAAGACTTCACCCAAAGCGATGGAAAACCCGGCTACTTCAGTCAACAACTCACTGTTTATGGTCGCGCCAATGAACCTTGTGTGCATTGCAAACAACCGATTCAGATTATTCAATTAGGCCAAAGAGCCACTTATTTTTGTCTAAACTGCCAGAAAAAATAAAATCCAAGAGGGATTGTTTTCCATTTTGTGATCAACATTAGCCATTGCCGGAGGGCATTCATTTATCTCAGAATTAGCCACATATTTGTTGTTCTTATGATAAAAATCATTCACATTTGGAAGGTGTATAATGATCGTTTACTCAAAAAATGTAAGGTAGCAAAAATTTGGAAGCAGCACTAATAGGTTTAGTTGGAGTATTGGTGGGGGTGCTACTAACCCAATATTTTCACCGCCAAAACAGAGTTGAAACTTATTCTCATAAGATATTTGAGAGGCGCCTAGAAGTCTATGAATCACTCATGGCCTTACTTCAATCTGGTTCCGATATCGCCAGCGAAGTTATGGAGAATGAACAACTATCAAGCGAAAAACGGCACACTCTCATTAGTGAAGTAATCATGTCTATTGCTTCCTTTGTGGATGAGCATAGCTTGTACATTGATAAATATGTAGCAGGACATATGGTTGCGACTTTCATGGGGGCAGAAGACGTCTTAGCCGTAGCTGATGAAAATGAACGAGCAGCACGGGTAAGTACAATCCATTCAAGCTACAGTGCCGCGAAAGAAATTGTGCTAGCCGAATCAGGTGCTGAGAGGATCAATAAACATTTCCGTGATATATCACGTTCCAATCCTTCATCTAAGGTCATAGAAAAAATCAAGTATTTTGAGAAAGGTGGCGTGTAATCAATAGAGTCAAACTTGATTGATTTCAAACTGGCAAGCCTTACTCCTGCCCCTCAAAATAAGCCGCAATCTCCGCAATCTCCGCTTCGGTATACCCCGCTGCAAAATGATGCATGACCGTCGAATCGCGTTCACCATTGCCAAACTGGCGTAAACGCTTGATAATTTTCTCTGCCTTCATTCCCGCCAGCGAATCAATCTCATCATCTACGCTATGCCCATTGGTGCCATGACATGCTGCACACGATGCCGCTAATAATTCAGTACGTGATGGTTCTGCAGCTTGCACCACACCCATTAACACCATGCTGATTATCCACACCGTTGCTTTTATATAGTTCATTTGCAGCTCCCATCCACTTCATTTTGGTCAATCTACGATATAATGCCTCTCTCATATTATCAAATACAAGAAAAACATGTCAGAAACACTCCACCTCTCCGATACGATTCCTGATGATCTTGCAGGCATGCGCCTCGATCAAGCTTTGGCACAGGTTTTTCCTGATTATTCTCGTGGTCGACTCACGGGCTGGATCAAAGAAGGCTATGTAGACGTTGATGGCAAAACACTGCGCCCTCGCGATAAAGTGATGGGAGGTGAACACATTGAAATTAATGCGACAATTGAGATCGCTGACGAAAGTTGGATCGCAGAGCCGATTAACTTAGATGTTATCTATGAAGATGATGCTCTGATTATCATTAATAAACCAGCAGGCTTAGTGGTGCATCCTGGTGCGGGCAACCATAATGGCACCTTAGTTAATGCACTATTACATCATGTACCACAACTGGAAACGCTGCCTCGTGCAGGTATTATTCATCGGATCGATAAAAGCACGACAGGACTATTGATGGTGGCAAAAACCTTACCTGCCCATCACGCTTTAACGACACAGCTACAGAAACGTACGGTTATCCGCGAATATCAGGCCATTGCATGTGGCGTGATGACCGCAGGGGGGATGGTCGATGAGCCAGTTGGTCGCCATCATATTGATCGTAAGAAGATGACGGTAACAGATTCCGGTAAGCAGGCGGTAACGCATTATCGTGTGGTCACCCGTTTTCGAGGGCATACCCATATCACTTGTAAGCTAGAAACCGGTCGCACCCATCAAATCCGAGTGCATATGGCGCATATTCGCTATCCTTTATTAGGCGACCCTGTTTATGGTGGTCGCTTAAAACTACCCAAAGGCACGGATGAAGCCTTTCGCACGGCACTGCAATCCTTCAACCGCCAAGCACTGCATGCCGCAACACTCGGCTTTGTTCACCCTACAACGGGCGAAGATGTGATTTGGCATGCAGAGATGCCTGAAGATATGCAGACAATATTAACGGCATTGGTACAAGATCAAAAGCAAGCAGCCGCAGAACACAGTTAATGTTCTACGGCCAGCTGGATAAACTAATTTAGAAGCGGGTTAGCGTAACTCTTCCAATTTTTCAACAGCATCTTCATCGCCTTGATCTGCTGCTTTTGTATACCATTTAATGGCTTCCGATTTACTCTTTGCAACACCTTCACCATATTCATAGCTAAACGCTAAATTGTATTGGGCGTTAGAATGTCCTTGATCTGCTGCTTTGCGATACCATTTAACGGCCTCTTTATCATCCTCCCTGACACCTTCGCCTTCATCATAGCTAACGGCTAAGTTATATTGCGCGCTAACATGGCCTTGTTCAGCAGATTTTTGATACCATTTTACCGCTTCTGCATGATCAACCGGCACACCTTCACCTTGATCATAGCTCACCGCTAAATTATATTGCGCTTGTTCATCACCCTGATCTGCAGATTTCCGATACCACTTAACTGCCTCTTCATCATCCTCGGTCACGCCTTCGCCATCATCATAACTCACAGCTAGATTATATTGCGCATCTGAATGGCCCTGTTCCGCGGCTTTCAAATACCATTTAAAGGCCTCCGCATGATCTGTTGGCACACCATCACCATAATCATAAGTCAGCGCTAAATCATACTGTGCCTGTGCACCACCTTGCTCCGCCGCCTTAATTTGCTTCTCTATGCTCATATCAGCATGTACTGATGAGACGAGCAATAACAATAATCCGATCACTGAATATATTTTTTTCATACTTCCTTCCTTTTGATTAAAAACAACTTAAAATTCTAGCAAAAATTTAAATTTAATGAATCCTTTTTTTCTGCGCTGGCAACCACTGATACCGATAAATGACACTGGGTGCGGCTAATACGAGGAAAAAACAAAATGTGGTGACATAAAACTCCCATGTTTGTGGATAAATGTCCCCTGAGAATCGTGATTCTAGCCCGCGCGCGAGTAGCATACATAGCCCATAAAACACGAGTAATTCTAGTAAGCGCAAGCGCACTGGTTTACCGGCTGGACAAGGCCAGAACAAGAAAAAACGCTGCGTTAAAAAAGGCAGGCTGGCTGCAATCAAAAAACCTGAAATTAAGACCATTGAAGACATCGTATTCTCTTACAGAAATGTCCGCGCACAAAGCGCGAGTAGCGACCCTGGGAAGAAACCCAGAGCCAACACTGCCAATGCATTTACACTGAGCGCCCATTGCATTTCTTTAGGTGCGTCGAGAGCAGTATGTTGACCTGCCGGTGGCGCATCGAAATACATGACTTTAATAATACGTAGATAGTAAAATGCCCCTACCACGGACATCAATACTGCAATAATCGCAATCGGGATAAGCCCAGCATCCACCACCGCATTAATCACGGCAAACTTAGCAAAAAAACCCACCATCGGTGGCACACCTGCCATTGAGAACATTAAGATCATCATCATCATGGCAAACCATGGATGGCGCTGTCCCAGCCCTTGATAATCTACAATATTATCTGCCTCAAACCCTGCTCGGCTCATCAGCAAAATCATGCCAAACCCACCCAACGTCATCAACACATAAGCCAACACATAAAACATTGCCGCGGCATACCCTTCTGCTGTGCCGACCAATACACCTAGCAAAATAAAGCCGACATGAGAAATCGTAGAGTATGCCAACATACGTTTGATATTGGTTTGGGCAATCGCTGCTAGATTCCCAATCACCAACGATAGCACCGCCAAAATCATTAATAAGGTTTGCCAATGTTCAACTGCCCCGCCTAAGCCTTCGGCTAGTAATCGGATAATCATCGTAAAGCCCGCAATTTTAGGGGCCGTCGCAATAAAAATCGTCATTGCTGTTGGCGAGCCATCATAGACATCGGGTAACCACATATGGAATGGTACAGCACCCAATTTAAAGCCAATACCGACCACTAAAAATACCAAACCAAAATTAAGCACCACACGGTTCACATCGCCGCGCAATATTACCTCTGCCACATCTGGAATCGCAAGGCTGCCCGTAGCACCATAAATAATCGACATGCCATACAGCAACATCCCTGATGCCAACGCGCCTAAAATAAAGTATTTCATCGCCGCTTCAGTAGCAATTTTATTATCGCGGTGCATCGCCACCATGGCATACAGGCATAGCGACAACAGTTCTAAGCCCAGATATAAGGTTAAGAAATGATAGGCCGACACCATAATCAGCATGCCCAAGGTCGCAAACACTGCAAGAATATAATACGCACCTTTGAATAAACCACGCGCTTGTAGATAATGTTTGGAATAGAGCAAAACGACGATATTAATGGCACAAATCGTCAGTTTCAACACATCACTCAAACCATCTTTAATATAACTACCATTAAAGGTCTGCCCACTCTCCCCGCCCATATTGAGCCAGATACATAATCCGGTTACCACAAAGGTAATCTGGCTAAACCAATAGGCAATTCGGCCGCTGCCTTGTGGATTTCTATCCGCAAAGGCAACAATCAATAATAATATGCAGGCCAGCGTTAGCATTACCATTTCAGGCAAGGCAAAGATCATATTAGGGATAGAGAAGGTCATAATTTAGATTGCCCAACTTGGGTTAATAAATGCGCAACAGATTCATGAAATACGTTCACCAACGGTGCTGGCCATACGCCTAAGATTAAGATCAATAACGCCAACACACCCAGCATCCAAAATTCACGACGGTTCACATCTTGCAATGCCGCCACACCCTCGTTCGTTACCTCACCAAAGATAACGCGCTTCACCATCCATAGCGTATAGGCCGCGCCTAAAATCAAAGTAGTTGCTGCCAAGAAGGCAAACCAGAAGTTGGCTTGGAACACCCCTAAAATCACCATAAACTCACCAACAAAACCGGATGTACCTGGTAGGCCTGCATTGGCCATCGCGAAGAATACCGCAAAGCCAGCAAACAGCGGCATCGTATTGATCACCCCGCCATACGCACTGATTTCACGACTGTGCATCCGGTCATACAACACACCTACACTTAAAAACATCGCTGCTGCAATCAAACCATGTGAAATCATTTGCACCATGGCGCCTTCTACCGCTAACACCGCGCCAGTGGTGTCCGTGGTATTCGCCACAATTCTAAAGATAGAAAATAACCCTAGCGTTACAAACCCCATATGAGCAATACTCGAATACGCAATCAGCTTTTTCATATCAGACTGCACTAGCGCCACAAAACCAATATACACCACCGCAATCAAAGATAAACCAATCACCAACCAATCAAACGCCATACTCGCATCAGGCACCATTGGCAACACAAACCGGATAAAGCCATAGCCACCAATCTTCAAGGTAATCGCCGCTAAAATAACCGAACCACCTGTCGGCGCTTCCACATGGGCATCGGGCAACCAAGTATGCACTGGCCACATCGGCACTTTTACCGCAAAGGCAATCAAAAAGGCAAAAAACAGCCATTTTTGCTCAACCATGGTGAGCCCGACATCTTGGAAAGCCAATAAAGAGAAGCTGCCTGATACATGATGCAAATAAAGCAAGGCGAGCAATAAGAATACCGAGCCAAAGAAGGTATATAGGAAGAATTTAATTGTGGCATACACCCTATTTGGGCCACCCCAAATACCGATCACCAAGAATAAAGGAATCAGCATCGCCTCAAAGAATACATAGAACAATACGGCATCTAGTGAGGAGAATACGCCGATCATCAGCCCTTCCATAATCAAAAAGGCCGCCATATATTGGTGTGCCCGATCTTGGATCACTTCCCAACCGGCCACCACAACCAATATGGTTGAAAAAGTCGTTAGGATAATCAATGGCATCGAGAATCCATCCACACCTAAATAATAATTGATATCGTAGCTTGTTATCCACGCCAGCTGCTCAACAAATTGCATCTGGTGTGTGCTGTTATCAAAGCCGGTATAAAGCAAGATAGAAGCAATAAAGGTCAACACAGAGAAGGTCAGCGCTGATTTTCGCATGCAGCAGGCATTGCCTTTCATCAGCACCATCAACCCACCCAAAATAGGCAGCCAAATCAATATCGACAATAAATAATGTTCCGACATCATGCGCCCCATATCCTTGGCCAATAGAGCAGCACTAATACCCCAATCATCATCGCGAAGGCATAATGATATAGTAAGCCTGATTGCAATTTACGCACTACTTTTGCTATCCAGCCAACGGCCTTCGCCGTACCGTTCACCGCCAAACCATCAATCAATTTTTGATCGCCCAGCTTCCACAAGAAATTACCTTTCATGCGTGCGCCACCTGCGAACACTTTTTCATTAAACACATCAAAATAATATTTGTTATCCCACAGCCGATAAATCCAACTAAATCGCTGCTGTAGTAGCACAGGGATGTCAGGCCGTTTCATATAGAGGAAATAAGCTGTCGCTACGCCTGCTAGTGCCAACCAGAAAGGTAGTTGCTGCATACCATGCAGCATAAAGCCCCAAAGGCCATGATAGTTCTCAGCAGCATGTGCCAATACATCATGCTCAGGATGCACCACAATCGCACCCGCAAAGAAATCGCCGAACACCATTTTGCTCAATAGGTAACCCGCGACGACAGATGGAATCGCCAATAAAATCAGCGGTACGGTAACCACTGCTGGCGATTCATGTGGGGCATGCGCATGTGCATCAAAGCGTTCTTTACCGTGGAATACGAGGAAGAACATGCGGAAACTATAAAGCGCGGTAATAAACACACCCGCAACTACTGCAAAATAAGCAAAGCCACTGCCCGCAATATGCGATGCGTGTACGGCTCCGATAATCGTATCTTTGGAGAAGAAGCCTGCAAAGCCTGGCGTCCCTATCAGCGCTAACGAACCAATTAAACTCGTCCAGTAGGTGATCGGTAAATATTTTTTCAAACCGCCCATTTTACGAATATCTTGCTCATGGTGCATCGCCATAATGACCGAGCCTGCGCCTAAGAATAATAAGGCCTTAAAGAAAGCATGTGTCATCAAATGGAATACACTGGCTGAGTAGGCCGACACACCCAAGGCGACCGTCATATAGCCCAGTTGGGACAATGTTGAATACGCAATAACGCGTTTTATATCATTCTGAATCAACCCCAAGAAGCCCATAAATAAAGCCGTAATCGCACCGATGACAAGTACAAAAGACAGCGCCGTTTCAGAAAACTCAAATAAAGGCGACATCCGCGCCACCATAAAGATACCCGCAGTGACCATTGTCGCTGCATGAATTAACGCTGAAATCGGCGTTGGGCCTTCCATTGAATCCGGCAACCACACATGTAATGGCACTTGAGCTGATTTACCCATCGCGCCGATAAATAATAAAATACAGGTGACGGTCATCACTGACCACTGTGTGCCTGAGAATAGGCTCATAGTTTGTGTTGCCATCTCGGGTGCTTGGGCAAATACGGTCACATAATCAAGACTGCCCGCATACATCAATACCGCGGCAATCCCCAATATAAACCCAAAATCACCTACACGATTGACCAAGAAGGCTTTCAGATTCGCATAAATCGCCGTCGGTTTTTTATACCAAAACCCAATCAATAAATAAGAGACCAGGCCCACGGCTTCCCAACCAAAGAACAACTGCATAAAATTATTCGCCATCACCAGCATCAACATGGCAAAGGTGAATAAAGAGATATAGCTAAAGAATCGGGTATAGCCTTCATCATCGTGCATATAACCAATCGTGTAGATATGCACCATCAGAGAAACAAACGTCACCACCACCATCATCATCGCTGTGAGTGAATCCACCATAAAGCCAACTTCAAGACTCAGCGAACCTACTTGCATCCATTGATACACAGTCTCGTTATAGCTTGCACCTGCTAAAACTAATTTCAGGATATAAGCCGATAAAGCAAATGATATTGCTACGCCCAACACAGCCACTGTATGTGATCCTGTGCGACCAATACGGTTACCAAATAGCCCCGCCAAAATACTGCCTAATAAAGGTGCGAGGGCGATAATTAAAAGGGTTGTTTGATTCATGCTATCCCTTCAACTGATCGAGTTCAGAGACATTAATGGTATTCATGTTTCTAAACACCACCACTAAAATGGCCAAGCCAATCGCAGCTTCTGCTGCGGCCACGGTCAGAATAAAGAAAACAAATATCTGCCCTGCGATATCACCGGCATAATGTGAAAAAGCGATAAAATTCAAATTCACTGCGAGCAACATCAGCTCAATACACATCAATAAAATAATAATGTTTTTGCGATTAATAAATAAGCCCGCCACTGATAAGCTAAACAACAAAGCGCCTAAGATCAGATAGTCTGATAATGCGATCATGATTCTGCCTCCTCAGCTACAACAGGTGGTTTCGGCTTCACTGCATCCATTTTTACCAGCCGCACTCGATCTTCACGACGCACTTTTACTTGCTGCGCAGGATCTTGGAATTTACTGGTTTTACGGCGTAAGGTCAGCGTGATCGCGGCCACAATGGCCACCGTTAAGATCACCGATGCAATTTCAAACGGATACACATATACGGTATAGAGTAATCGCCCTAGTTCCTTGGTATTACTATAATCTGCGCCATGCGCGATGGGCGCAGACACAATATCTAAGCCAAAATGGGATGCGCCTAAGACTGCAATCATTTCAATCGTAATCAACGCGGCGACTAAAATACCTAAGGGCAAATAGCGCGTAAAACCTTCTTGCAACGGCGTTAAATTCACATTCAACATCATCACCACGAACAAAAATAACACCATCACCGCACCGACATACACCAACACTAAAGTAATCGCTAAAAATTCTGCTTCTAACATCAGCCAAATGCCCGCACTGGTAAAGAAAGCTAACACCAAAAATAAGGATGCGCGCACAGGGTTGCGTACTGTAATCACCATGGTTGCGGAAAATAATAAAATAATCGCAAAGGCGTAAAAGATAATTTGTTGTGTCATTTAGCGATACCTCGCGTCAGCAGCACGATCGGCCGCTATTTGATCTTCGTGTTGATCGCCCACTGCCAATAACTTTTCTTTTGTCATGATGCTATCTTCACGATTCTCAAAATGATAATCGAATACCCGTGTTTCTACAATTGAATCTACTGGACAGGATTCTTCACAAAACCCACAATAAATACATTTAAATAAATCAATTTCATAGCGTGTGGTGCGACGGGTACCATCATCACGTGGTTCAGAATCAATCGTAATCGCCAAGGCGGGGCACACTGCCTCGCATAATTTACAACCAATGCAGCGCTCTTCACCATTTGGGTAACGACGCAAGGCATGTAGTCCACGGAATCGCGGCGATTGTGGTGTTTTTTCTTCGGGATATTGCACCGTGATTTTTTTAGCAAATAAATACTTGCCCGTTAGCTTCATCCCGAGCAATAATTCCCAGAGCATAAAGCTTTTTATAGTGTGTTTTAAGGCTTGCATCATAGCGCTGCCCTCACTGCATCGGCTTGTTCATTAAACCAAATACCGACATCCAGGACTTGGGCTGTCGATACCACAACTAGCCACACTAGCGTCACCGGAATGAAAATCTTCCAGCCCAAACGCATCACCTGATCATAACGATACCGAGGGAAAGTCGCACGAAGCCAGAAATATAAAAACAAGAAAAAAGAGGTTTTCATGAATAACCAAATAATCCCCGGCACCCATGCAAATAAATTCTCTAATACAGGCAAACCTTCAAACGGTGATAACCAGCCGCCCCAAAACAAGACGGCAGCCAACATGGAAATTAGAATCATATCGGCATATTCCGCCAAGAAGAAGACAGCAAAGGCCATGCCCGAATATTCCACATGGAAACCGGCAACAATCTCAGATTCGCCTTCTGCCATATCAAAGGGTGCCCGATTGGTTTCTGCGACACCTGAAATAAAATAAACGACAAATAAAGGTAATAATGGCAACCAATACCAATGCCAGAACCCACCTTGCTGTGCCATCACAATATCACCCATATTTAAGCTGCCTGCAGCAACTAATACACCGACTAATGCAAAGCCCATCGCAATTTCATAAGACACCACTTGCGCCGCTGAACGCAAGGCCCCTAATAAAGCATATTTAGAATTTGATGCCCAACCTGCAATGATGATGCCATACACCCCCATCGATGTGATCGCCAAAATATAGAGTAAACCTGCATCAATATTCGCCAAGGTTAAATGCGCATCAAACGGCATCACCGCCCATGCTGCCAACGCCGGGCCAATCGCCAACACAGGGGCAATTACAAATAAATACGTATTCGATTTGGTCGGCAGAATGATTTCTTTCAACATCAACTTTAAGCCATCTGCAATCGGCTGCAGTAAGCCAATGGGCCCAACCCGATTTGGCCCTATTCGTTGTTGAATATAGCCTATTACTTTACGTTCGGCATAGGTCACATACGCCACTGTTAATAATAACGGTGCAATAATAGCAACGATTTTAAGCATGGTATACAACACCGTATGGGCCGTCACCCAATCAACGATTGACATCAAAAAATCAATCATGTTGCACACTTACCGACGTATAAGCTGCACCCAGTTTAACCGCTTCCGCCGTGCCCCCCGCTAAATATAAACAGCCATCTGCAATGGCATCGTCTAATTCAAAGGCAACTGTCACCGATGCATCACCTTGCATAACGGTAATACGTTCTGATTTTTCAACACCTTGTCGTGTCGCTTCTACCGTATTCATTCGTGCCATATTAGCCCGTTGATTTTCGGGCGTTGCTTGTAAAGCATCACTGCGGCGCGTGAAACTATCTGTTTGATAACTCGGCACTTCTGCAATCCATATCAAATCAGATTTTGTCATCTTAGGCATTTTCAATGTCGCCGGAACAAAAGTTTGTTTTACAACAGCAGCCGTATTCTCAATATCTGTTTGCACCGCATCGCGCACGTCTTCCGAAGACACAAAATCAAAGCCATCGACTTCTGCCAAATTACCTAATACACGTAATACTTTCCACGCTGGGCGGCTCTCGCCTACGGGGCTCACCGCACCAGTAAAAGACTGCCAGAGTTGATCAACATTGACATACGTGCCAGACGTTTCAGCAAAGCTGGCGATGGGTAAAATGACATTGGCATACGCACGCATGGCATCCGTCATAAAACAATTCAGTGTGACTACAAAATCGGCTTGTTTCAACGAATCCAGCGCTTCACTTTGATTCGCGCAATCCAATTCTGGCTCCGTGCCTAACAATAAATAAGCACGCAACGATTGCGCCATCATGGCATCCGTATTCAACCCTTTTTGTTCGGTTAGATACGGCATCGCGCCCGCAAGCGTCAAGCCATTATCATTTGCCGTTGGCAATATCACAATATAGTTATTACTCAATGAGGCAATAAAGCGGACTAAGGCCCGAATTGTCGCCGCTTGTGGATGATGATCCACTAAGGCGCCCACAAACAGCGTCGCTCTTGCGGCCCGAATCAACTGCCCCGCCAGCGCTTCTGCTGCAGACGTTGGTTTCACACCGTTTAATAATTTTTCCCATGCAGGTGGGATAGCTACCTTGGTTTCTACCGTTAACTCAACCGCAATCTCGGCCAGTAAATCCACCATACCTTGGGTGTTCACCACCAGCTGTTTATCCACTGGCATCAAACAATCCATTGCAAAGAAATTAATGACGTTCACCGACGAACCATTCATTGCGCCTTGGCGGATCCGGTGGGCAATCATCGGCTGTTCTGCACGGATATTACAACCAATCAGTATCACTGCATCGCTGGCACCAAAATCACGCACATGCCAGGGTGCTGTTGCAGGCGCATCCACTTGATCGGCAAAATCTTGTTGTCGCAAACGATGATCAATATTATTTGAGCCCATGCCGCGGAGTAATTTCTGGAATAAATAGCCCTCTTCCACCGTTGCCGTCGATGAAAGCAAACCTGCTAGTTGTTCTGCACCGTCACTCCTTACTGCATTCTGTAATCCTTCCACTGCAAATTCTAATGCCGTTTGCCAATCTGTTTCTTGCCAACCTGCATTGGTTTTGATCATTGGCTTGTGTAAGCGTTCTGGATGATTTAAAGCAAGATAACTAAAACGATCCCGATCTGAAATCCACGTTTCATTGACATCGTCATTCTCGCGTGGCACGACCCGCATCACTTCATTGCGGCGGGTATGAAATTCAATATTTGACCCCATCCCATCATGCGGTGAAATCGACGGATGCGCTGCTAATTCCCAAGCGCGTGCTTTATAGTGAAATGGCTTAGAGGTTAAAGCGCCAACCGGGCATAAATCAATAAGATTACCCGACAGTTCTGATATGAGGCTTTCTTCAACATAAGTGCCAATTTCCATATGCTCGCCACGACCCACCGCACCCAGTTCCATGATGCCTGCAATTTCTTGGCCAAAACGGACACAGCGTGTGCAATGAATACAGCGTGTCATATCTGTGCCGACCAGGGGACCAATTTCTTTATCTTTTACAACGCGTTTGTTTTCTGTAAAACGGCTAATATCGCCACCATAGCCGATGGATAAATCTTGTAGTTCACATTCTCCACCCTGATCACAAATAGGGCAATCCAACGGATGGTTAATCAGTAAAAACTCCATCACCCCACGCTGCGCCGCAATGGCACGTTTGGAATGGGTGAATACTTTCATGCCTTCTGTGACCGGTGTGGCACATGCCGGCAAGGCTTTTCGAGACTGCTCTACTTCCACCAAACACATACGGCAATTTGCCGCGATAGATAAATTTTTATGGTAACAAAAACGTGGAATATCAATACCCGCTTCATCCGCCACCTGAATAATCATTTTCGATGGATCAGCTGTCATTGGCATGCCATCAATTTCAATCTTAACCATGATGACCTCCCGCTTCTAAGCCAGCACCGGCTCCACACATACAGCGACCATGATCAATATGATATTGAAATTCTTCTCGGAAATGCTTGATAAAGCTAATCACTGGCGCGGCCGCGGCATCGCCTAAGGCACAGATCGTATTGCCATCAATATTGTGCGCCACATCCACCAGCTTATCTAAATCTTCTTGTTTGCCTTCGCCATGCTCAATGCGTTTCACCACTCGATATAACCAGCCGGTGCCTTCACGACATGGCGTACATTGACCACAGGATTCTTCATAATAAAACTCAGCAATACGCTCAAGCGCTCGTACCATACAGGTTGTTTCGTCCATCACAATCACGGAGCCTGCACCCAGCATCGAGCCAGCTTTGCTGATGCCATCGTAACTCATTGGCACATCCATCATCTCTTCACCCGGAATAATCGGGGTCGATGAACCACCAGGAATGACAGCTTTAATCTTATTGCCATTTTTCATCCCGCCCGCCAGGGTCAGTAATTCAGAAAACGGCATACCCATCGGCACTTCAAAGTTACCTGGGTTATTCACATGGCCTGACACACTAAAAATCTTGGTGCCGCCATTATTCGGCGTACCAATTTCATGGAACCAGTCGCCACCTTTCTCAAGGATCACGGGTACCGAAGCCAATGTCTCTGTATTGTTAATCGTTGTTGGTCGACCATACAAACCAAAACCAGCAGGGAACGGTGGCTTATATCTAGGTTGGCCTTTTTTGCCTTCCAACGATTCTAACAATGCCGTTTCTTCGCCACAAATATAGGCACCTGCCCCCATATGGGTATACAGATCAAAATTAAATTTGCTGCCGAAAATATCTTTGCCTAGATAACCGGCGTCATAGGCTTCTTTTAATGCTGCTTCAAATCGATCAATCGGCTCAGAAAACTCACCGCGGATATAGTTATAACCTGATTGCGCGCCAATCGTATAACCCGCAATGATCATACCTTCGATCAACTGATGTGGATTAAAGCGAATAATATCGCGGTCTTTACACGTGCCCGGCTCACCTTCATCGGAATTACACACAATATATTTCGACCCTGGCATCCGCCGTGGCATAAAGCTCCACTTCAGCCCCGTCGGGAAACCTGCCCCACCTCGACCCCGCAAAGCAGAATCTTTTAATTCTTCAATAATCTCATCTGAAGACACACCGTCTTTCAACACGCGTTCTAGCTGCTTATAGCCACCCACACTTAAATAGGATTCAAGTGTCCAAGGTTCATCCAAGTGCCGGGTACGAAAGCAGACCAAATCAAGCGCCATCTTATGTCAGCCCCGCTAGAATCTTATCTATTTTTTCTGGTGTCAGTGTTTCATGATAATCACGATCCACTTGCATCATTGGCGCACCACAGCAGGCGCCCAAACATTCCACTTCTTTCAACGTAATATTGCCATCCGCAGTGGTTTCACCCCAGCCAACGGCTAATTTATCTTTCAAGTGCGCCACCACTTCATCTGAACCATTCAGCTGACATGAAATATTGGTGCACACATTAATTTTATGCTTGCCAACCGGCGACAATTCAAACATCGTATAAAACGTTGCCACTTCATACACCGCAATTTTAGGCAGCCCTAAATATACTGCCATGGCATCCATTGCTGGCTCACTCAACCATCCTTCATTCGCAGCTTGCACGATATGTAAGGCTGGGATCAAAGCCGATTGGCTCTGGTTCTCTGGATATTTCGCCAGCCACACGGCAATCTCTGCACGTACGTCAGCATTGAATAATTCTTCGCGTGGGCCTGTGAGTTGTATTGTATTGGCCATTACCTGTCTACTTCTCCAAATACAATATCCATGGTTCCAATCACCGCCACCACATCCGCCAACATATGACCCTTAATCATTTCATTCATTGCCGATAAATGCACAAAGCCCGGCGCACGGATCTTTAAGCGATACGGTTTATTCGCCCCATCTGAAATCATATAGATCCCAAATTCGCCTTTCGGATGCTCGACAGCAGAATAAATTTCACCTTCGGGCACACAATAGCCTTCGGTAAAATGTTTAAAATGATGGATCAGGCCTTCCATGCTCGTTTTCATTTCTGTTCGAGGCGGCGGGGACACCTTCAAATCATCCGACATCACATCGCCTGGATTGTCTTTCAACCAAGTCACACATTGTTTGATGATTTCATTCGACTGGCGCATTTCTTCTACGCGCACCAAATAGCGGTCATAACAGTCGCCTTCTACGCCGACAGGAATATCAAACTTCATTTTGTCATATACGGCATAAGGCTGTTTCTTACGTAAATCCCATGCAATCCCTGAACCGCGCAGCATCGGCCCCGTAAAGCCTAATTGCATTGCCCGCTCTGGGGAGACCACGCCAATGCCAACCGTACGCTGTTTCCAAATACGGTTATCCGTTAATAACGTTTCATATTCATCAACACAGCCGGGGAAACGGTCGGTAAAATCTGCAATAAAATCAAGTAAGCTGCCTTCACGATTAGTGTTTTTCTTTTTGACTTCTTTTTCGCTATGCCACTTAGAGGATTCATAGCGCGGCATGCTATCGGGCAAATCACGATACACGCCGCCAGGTCGATAATACGTTGCATGCAAACGCGCACCTGATACCGCTTCATAACAATCCATCAGATCTTCACGCTCGCGGAAGCAATATAAAAAGATTGTCATCGCACCAATATCAAGACCATGGGCACCCAACCACATCAAGTGGTTTAGAATACGCGTGATCTCATCAAACATCACTCGGATATACTGTGCACGCTCAGGTACGTCTACCCCAAGCATCGTTTCAATCCCTTTTACATAAGCATGCTCATTACACATCATCGATACATAATCGAGCCTATCCATATAACCAATGCTTTGATTGTAGGGTTTGGTTTCTGCTAACTTTTCCGTGCCACGGTGTAATAAGCCGATATGTGGATCGGCACGCTGAATCACCTCGCCTTCCATTTCGAGAATCAATCGCAACACACCATGCGCCGCAGGATGCTGTGGGCCAAAATTCAATGTGTAGTTTTGGATCTCAGCCATTATGAATCGCCTTGCTCATGGTAGCGGTTATCATCTCGAATAACCCGAGGCACCAATGTTCTAGGCGTAATATTGACGGGCTCATACACCACCCGCTTCTTCTCAGGGTCATATCGCATTTCAACATGGCCACTGATTGGGAAATCTTTCCGGAATGGATGACCGATAAAACCATAGTCAGTCAAAATACGACGTAAATCTTCATGGCCATCAAATAAGATACCAAATAAATCAAACGCTTCACGTTCAAACCAGTCCGCTGATGCCCATACAGACACAACGCTATCGACAACAGGCGCCTCAGCATCTAGGCGAATTTTTACTCGGATCCGTTGGTTGTCGCTAATCGACAATAAATGATATACCACACCAAACCGTTGGCCTTCTTCTTCACGCAAGGTGTTGGTCATATTCACCGCACGGCTAAAACCCGACCCTTTTGTTGTCCAACCTGCGCTGCCATATTCAGAATAATCCACACCACATAAATCAATTAGCTGCTCAAAGCCAAATTCATCACGCAATGTTGTACACACTTCCACCACGCTTTCCGCCGGTATTTGCATGCTCAATTCACCATGAATTACTTCACATAGTTTTCCGGCATCTTTAAAGTGGGTGAGTAATTTTTTCTGAAGCGCTTCCATGCTCAATTAGGCTTCCTGACTAGGCTGGCGCGCAATCGTATGTGTACGCTTAATTTTGTTTTGTAATTGAATAATGCCATAAAGCAACGCTTCCGCAGTCGGTGGGCAGCCTGGCACATAAATATCTACAGGAATAATACGATCGCAACCCCGTACCACTGCATAAGAATAATGATAATAACCGCCACCATTAGCACAAGACCCCATCGAGATAACCCAGCGCGGCTCCGACATTTGGTCATACACTTTCCGCAAGGCTGGTGCCATCTTATTCACCAAGGTCCCCGCCACAATCATCACATCCGATTGCCGAGGGCTAGGACGAAATACCACACCAAAGCGATCTAAATCATAACGCGACGCACCTGCTTGCATCATCTCAACCGCACAACATGCCAAACCAAAGGTCATCGGCCATAATGAGCCAGTTCTTGCCCAATTGATTAATTTATCTGCAGAAGTAGTAACAATGCCTTCTTCCAGAATACCTTCTATTCCCATTCCAGCGCGCCCTTCATCCATTCATAAACGAAACCCACCACTAAAATGGCAAGGAATAAAAACATCGCTAATAGGCCAAACACCCCAATCTCATCGAGCACCACAGCCCACGGGAATAAAAAGGCAATTTCTAAATCAAAAATAATAAACAGGATTGCAACAAGATAGTAACGCACATCAAATTTCATATGCGCATCTTCAAATGGCTCAAAGCCACATTCATAAGTAGAATTCTTTTCAGGATCAGGACGATGCGCCCCCAAGACAAACCCTGCCAATAACGGACCGACACCAAAGCCGATCCCCAGCAGGATAAATAATAAAATGGGGAGGTAATTCTCCAGCATGCAACACTATCTTCTTCTAAATTATCGTTGAATTGATTATAAACCAATCCCCCGCGCTTCGCACAAAAATACGGTTTATTTTAGCCCCTTTTCCTTACCCTGTGGAATAGGCGAGGAGGCAAGAAAAATACTTGTTCAAACAGCCGCCTCAAGCACCACTCTCTTATTTCGTTCAATATTTCGAAAAATCATGGAAAAGCCGGTGCTATTACCCTCATATTCAAGCAATTCATAACGATTAAACAAGCGACGACCTAGCTGTTCATTTAACAATGCAATCACTGCCGTTTTTGTTTTGGGTAACCGCCCGTTCTCAGCATGATATTCCATCATTATCATTTTGACTTCCAATAAATCTACTTGTCCTGATATATGTGCAGTTTGCTTAAGCGCCTGATCTAAATATTGGGCAGATTCTTTGACCTCTGCGATTTCTTTTGCCAATGCAAATCGGTCTGGATGATTTAATATATAAGCGTTTAAGGGGGCTAAGTATTTCTTGGCATGATTAGGCTGTTTATCTGCAATCGCCTGTTTTGCCTGTGCCACCGGTAGCGCAAAATAGAGCTCATCTCGCATTGTATTCGCTTGTGCTGAATCATCTGTTTTGGGTAACAAGGCAACAGCCCGACTTAAATTATCTTTTGCCAATGAAAATTGCCCTTTTTGTCTGGCCACTAATCCCGCCTGATATAAGTCGAATACGGCATCATCATCCGCCTGGCGAGGCGCTTCTGCCTCGTCACTTACACTCCTTTTTTCTGGTGAAATACGTGATTCAGCCCCTTTCTCTTGTCGTGAGATATTCAGCGAACGTAATGCATCATCTATCGGAATCAAATAATTCAACCCCAAGCTTGCCCCTGCTTTAGTCATCACCCCCGACACGCTAATCGCCAACAAACCGCCCACATCATTATAAATTGGCCCACCTGAATTTCCGTGATTAATCGCTGCATCTGTTTGATAAAATGGTAATCCGCCCCGATCTCTCTTAGCCGATAAAATACCTTGGGTCACGGTATGGCTCAACTCTTCCGATAAGGGGGTGCCGATCACAAACAAGGCATCGCCTACACTCGGCGGTGTCGCTGAAATTGGTGCTTGTTCGGTGACCATCGTTTTACTTAACTTTAACAAAGCCACATCCCTAATCGGCTCTATACGCTCAACAAACGCTTCCAGCTCTTCTCCATTTAAAATAACGATCACCTGATGTGCATCGCCCACTACATGGGCATTAGTCAGTATATGGCCATTGTTAGAAAGCAAGACACCACTACCATGCCCTTTTGTTGTTCTAATAGTCACTGTAGATTGTTGGAGCGCATCCACTTTTGATTTAAACGAACCGGTATCTGCGGTATAAATCAGATTGAGAGGAATAGGCTTAAAGTCTGGCGCTTCCTGCCCTATCTGACTCACTTTGCCCAATGGCTCTGTCAGTTCAACATCTGATAATGCATTGTTCACCGCAACCACAATAGCACGTTCTATTGCCTGTTCCGTACCATTTTCACGCGCAAGCTCTGTTAACCCTTTATACAGTCCTTCACTACTCCCTTCATACAATGTTTTACGTGATAACTGATCAAGCAATGTCCAACTTAATTTCACATACGCGTCATTTTTGCTTTTTATACGATACGTCCCCTTCTCAATACAGCGGTTTATCTTAAGCGTCGTCAATTCCGTTTTGAGTACTAAGCGATTATCTGGCCGAATAGAAGACATTGCATTTTCATACTCCAATTCATAACCTAAGCGATTGAACTCTGAAACAAAAACCCCACTCAATTGAATATCATCTACAAACCGATGACCCTCTACCCAGACAAGATCGCTTTCTTTCTTTTGACAAGTTTGGCCTGAGTATAAATTACCAATTTTGATATCTCGAGAATTCGCCCCTGCTATCTTTAACGCTAGCGGCTTGAGCGTGACCTTTTGTGGGGGCGTAAAGTCCTCGTATGGAATTGCCTTTTTTATTGTGACCTCAGGAAAAGAGGTTGTATTAGGAAGATACACCTCTTTACTTGTCACATTCGCCGACTTAGGTTGACTATCTGAATAATGCACTTTCCCATTCGCATCCACCCACCGATACGTTTTGGCTTCAACGACGGCACTCAGTAGCCCCATAAGCAAAACAACCATAAAATAAACTTTTTTATCCATCATGTTGCCCCTACACATCATCCCACCACCTGATTTCGGCCTCTGAATTTCGCACGATACATATTCTCATCACATTCCTTCATCCATTTTTTCCAATCCATATCTGGCTTAAGACTAGACACCCCTAAGCTCGCTGTAATAGCACGTTCTGGTGTTAACGACAGGCCTTCTAATTCGGATCTCAGTTCTTCAGCGATCACCATTCCGCTTGCCTGATCCGCATTATGTAGCAAGATCAAAAATTCCTCACCGCCTATCCTAAACACCCTATCGCTAGCACGAAACTTTTTCTTTAAAAAAAAACCCATAGATTTCAATGCCGAATCGCCCACATCATGGCCCAATTCATCATTAATCACCTTAAAATGATCTAAGTCGAGCATAATCAATGTCATGGTTGTTTTTGTACGTCGGCTTTGATGAATGGCCTGCTCTAGGGAATGTTGTAGTTGTGAGCGATTATAAAGCCCTGTTAGGTTATCTGTAATTGCAAGCTCTTTTAACTTGTAATGTTGTTTATATATTTCGTGTATTGATATAAGCGCAAAAAAACTCACCCCAAGCATAACGGCAAAAAACCGCATTACAATTTCAGGTTCAAGTATTGTCCACGCAAGAGGGAAAACAACCCCAACAAAAATAGCATTCGCTATCCATGCTCTCCTTTCAGGCAGGATGAAATAAAATGAGAGTATACCCAACGACACCCAGTAAGAGCCTGCCACACCAAGTTCATATACTGCAATTACAATGGCAATAGAGAGGATAGGCGCGATAGCAAATGAGTTAAGCCCGGCATGATATTTTTGTTGGAATCCAAGCCGAACATTAATACTGCAAAGTATTAGAATACAGCTTGTAAAAAAGCCTAATAAATACCGGCCTTGTATAAAATTATTGATTGTAAAAGGGGTAAGTATAAGTAACGTTGATAATGCAACCCCGAAAGTGGATTTCACTATAAAATCGGGGGGAGATAAAGGTTCGTCCATTAACTTCATTGGGATATTCTACCTCAATCAAACATAAAACAGAAGTTTTATAGGTGAATATTCTCTGTTTTAACAAAGGCTTGTGACTTAGAAGTCAGGTCCTTTAAAATTGGTCCCCTGTTGGAAAATAGGTTATGCTGGCTATGTTCTAGTCATTATTTTGCACTAGACACTCTCTCAAATAAATAAAAGGAATATATGATGAGCTTTAATTTAATCGATCTTGTTAAAGATCAACTCAGTGATCAAGTGATGGGGCAACTTGGTGGTGTACTCGGTGGATCTGCCACACAAAATAGTGCTGCAATCAGTAGTGCTTTACCAGGCCTATTAAGTGGCTTAATGAATGCAGGTGCTTCAGACGCAGGTGCCACAGCGATGTTAGGTGCCATCAGCGATCAAGATGATAGTATTTTAGATAATCTCGGCGACCTGCTTGGCGGGAGCGGTCAGGGCACCATGATGAATATGGGCATTAGTGTCTTAGGTTCTCTTCTCGGTGGGAAAGGAAGTGGACTAGGTAACCTAGTAGGCGCCATTGCAGGCTTTAGTGGCTTGGGTAAGGGCCCTGCTAAATCATTATTAGGCTTGCTTGCGCCGATCGTATTCGGTGTGGTCAAACGTAAGTTACTAGGCAGTGGTGGCGGCGGTTTAAATATAGGGAGCTTGATGGGCATGTTGAACGGCCAAAAAGATAATATCTCTGCTGCGATGCCTTCTGGCTTTTCTGACCATTTATCTTCAAATATAAGTGGGGCGACGCAACAAGTGGCGCGCGAAGGAAAATCATTTCTTGGTCGTTTTTTACCTATCGCACTTATCGCAGGTGCCTTGTTCTTTGCCTATAATGCATTTTTCAAAGGCGATGCCGATAAAATAGTTGAGTCCGCACGCGATACGATGAATGACACTATGGATTCTGCGAGAGAAACAATGAGCGATACGGTTGATTCGGCCACAAATACGATTAGCGGTGTGAATGTTGGATCAAAACTAACGGATGTAATGGGATCGGTGACTGACTCCCTAGGCGGTATTACGGATGTTGCATCAGCTGAGGCTGCTTTACCTCAATTAAGCGAAGCGACAACACAATTAGGTGGCTTGGCAACGATGTTAGAGAAACTCCCTGAAGCGGCAAGAGCCCCCATATTAAAGATTGTTGCTGAGGGTTTGCCTCAAATTCAAGCTTTATTGGATAAGCTCGCTGCGATCCCAGGTGTGGGACCCGTAATTAAACCTGTTACCGATGGCTTAATGGCGCAATTAGCAGCATTTCAATAACAGCCACCTCGATTGAAAAAAGCCCGAGAGCTTACAAGCTCCCGGGCTTTTTTATATTTATTGATGATGTCGATAAACACTCGGTGCACAACCATAAAACTGCGTAAATCGGCGGCTAAAGTGACTTAGATCGTTAAAACCCACATCGTAACAAGTCTCTGACACCGATTTACCTTGTTGGATAGATTCAGCCGCAAGCTTTAACCGTAACTGTTGCTGATATTCGCCTGGCGAACACCCTACCTGTTTCTTGAACTCAACATAAAGCTTGCTTCGGCTCATACAGGCTTTTTTACACAACAAATCCACCTCTAAAGGTTGGGAAATATTTTGAGCCATAAAACTGAGCACCGCCACCACACCATTTACATCCGGCGTGTAACGGCAAGCATTTAATAAAACATCTCTGCCTTGCTGTCTCAGCATACGAATAATCAGCTCTGTCACCCCTAAATCAACGAGTATTTCTTTATCGGGAGCATTATTGGTAAATAGGGTCACCAACCTTTCTAATAAAGCCTGTGTATCCGCCGTATGGTGGGTGTGAATCACATGGGGTTGATATTCCCAATCATGTTGCAAGGTATCTAACGTCGTCACATCCCGCATTTTTTCCGAAAGAAATTCAATTCTGTCTTTAGGGATCTCAATCGTTAAGCAGGTTGTTGGCCGTTTTTCATTCGCTTCAGGGAAATCAATTTCAACATATTCACCCGGTGGCATTACATAGGATTCATGTGGCAAGAACACCTGACCTTGTTCCTGATGCAAATCATGCATGATTTTCCGTCCTTTGACCATGCCACAATATAACAACTGTTCTGCATCCAATCCCACACGGGAGGCCGTACGATAAGTATCATACACGCTCAATACAGATTCGGGCCCTTGAAAAGACACCTTATTCTCAACCAATAATTGACGTTTCTCACGCCTTTTTGACAAAGGTAAAAGTGTTTGTTGCATCAGTTATGCTAAGTAACATTGGTAAATCATAGTCCTAATTCTCGCGCTATTTAGGAGGGTTAGTCAAGTTTTTAGGATTCTAAGTCAAGTAGGTCTATGCCTAACAGGTTTATGATTCAGGTTTACTTCTTCAATAGCGAGAAAAATTATGATTTATGCACAACCCGGTACAGATGCTGCAATCGTCTCATTCAAAGAACGTTATGGTAACTACATTAATGGGGACTGGGTTGCGCCGGTTAAAGGTAATTATTTCATCAATATCTCACCTGTCACTGGCGAAGGCTTTTGTGACATTCCTCGCTCAACAAAAGAAGATATCGATCTCGCACTTGATGCGGCCCATGTTGCTAAAGATGCTTGGGGAAAAACATCGGTCACAGAGCGCTCAAATATCTTACTCAAAATTGCAGACCGCATTGAAGCTAACCTTGAAATGCTCGCAGTGGCGGATACCTGGGATAACGGTAAGGCCGTGCGCGAAACACTCAATGCTGATGTCCCGCTATGTGTCGATCATTTCCGTTACTATGCCGGCTGTATGCGTGCGCAAGAAGGTACGATGGGGGAAATTGATGAAACAACCGTATCTTACCAATTTCATGAGCCCCTAGGTGTGGTTGGCCAAATTATCCCTTGGAACTTCCCTTTATTAATGGCCGTATGGAAAATAGCTCCTGCATTGGTAACAGGTAACTGTATTGTCATGAAACCGGCAGAACAAACGCCCGTTTCCATCCTAAAACTCATGGAAGTTATCGGTGATTTATTACCGCCTGGCGTGCTCAACATTGTCAATGGTTATGGTAAAGAAGCGGGCGAAGCATTAGCCACTAGCACACGAATAGCTAAAATTGCCTTTACAGGTTCAACACCTGTAGGGCAACACATCTTAAAATGCGCGTCAGAAAATATTATCCCTTCAACCGTTGAACTAGGCGGAAAATCACCTAATATCTTCTTTGAAGATATCATGCAGCAAGAAGATGATTATATTAGCAAGTGTGCAGAAGGCGCCGTACTCGCCTTCTTCAACCAAGGCGAGGTCTGTACCTGCCCATCTCGTGCATTAATTCAAGAAAGTATTTACGATGAATTTATCAGTATCGTTATCGACCGCTCTAAGAAAATCATCCGAGGCAACCCATTAGATACGGATACCCAAGTCGGTGCCCAAGCATCACAACAGCAATTTGAGAAAATTCTTGATTATGTTGAAATCGGCAAACAAGAAGGCGCTGAGTTATTACTGGGCGGCAATATCGCCCAAGTCGGTGGTGAATTTGATGAGGGCTACTATATTGAACCCACTTTATTCAAAGGCACCAACAATATGCGGATCTTCCAAGAAGAGATCTTTGGCCCTGTTGTATCCGTCACCACCTTTAAAGATGAAGCCGAAGCGCTCGCCATTGCCAATGATTCTGAGTTTGGTTTAGGTGCGGGCCTTTGGACGCGCGATATGAATCTTGCCTACCGCATGGGTCGAGGCATTGAAGCGGGCCGCGTGTGGACCAACTGTTATCATCTCTATCCTGCCCATGCTGCATTCGGTGGCTATAAAAAATCGGGTATCGGTCGAGAAACCCATAAAATGATGCTCGATCATTATCAACAAACTAAAAATTTATTGGTCAGCTATAGCACAAGTCCATTAGGATTTTTCTAAACCACTAATGCAATATTTTAAAAAACCTCTCTGAAATACTTACCTCAGAGAGGTTTTTTAATATTAAAATAGATTCAATGAAAAAAGTGCTTATTCTTGGTGGTTATGGCAATTTCGGCAAACGCATTGCTGAAGGTTTGTTGTCCATCCCGAATATAACGCTCTATCTGGCAGGTCGAAATATTGAGAGGGCGACCTTGCTGGTGCAAGAATTTGAGGCGCGCGCAGCTGCCACACTCAAAACAATCCAACTTGATATCACTGCCTATAATTTTGAGTCAGAACTAAAATTACTGTCACCCGATATTGTCATCCACACTAGCGGCCCTTTTCAGGGACAAGATCATCGTATTCCTACCGCATGTATCAATGCTGGTGCACATTACATTGATCTTGCCGATGACCGACGGTTTGTCTCTGATATCACTACACTCGCCTCCCAAGCTAAGGCTAAGAACCTACTCATCGTGAGTGGCGCCAGTACGGTACCTGGATTATCATCAACCGTTATCGATTTTTACCAAGATAATTTCTCCGCAATACATACGATTGATATTGCAATTGCACCCGGTAATCGAGCTGAGCGAGGTGAAGCAACAATAAAAGGTATCCTTTCTTACACTGGTCATGCATTCAAGTCATTCAATAATAGAAAATGGGGAGAATCCTATGGCTGGATGTCTCCGCGTAAGCTTGATTTTGGCGATATTATTGGCACCCGTTGGCTGGCTAATGTCGATGTGCCCGATTTAGCACTGTTCCCCGAACGTTATTCCGTTACGAACACGGTCCGGTTCCAGGCCGGATTAGAACTCCCTTTTTTGCATCTCACGATGGTTGGTATGGCTCATCTAGCAAAGTTAGGCGTGATAAAGAATTGGGCTAGATTCACCAAGCCTATTGTCAAAATGAGCGAACTACTTAAACCGTTCGGCAGTAATATTGGTGGTATGCAAATCCAAATTAAAGGCTTTGATAAAGAACATAAGCATCAAACGGTTATCTGGACACTCTATGCCCCCGATGGTGTCGGTCCTTTCATTCCCGCATTACCTGCTGTTATTATTGCTAAAAAACTGCTCTCCAGTGAATTGACTACGCGAGGTGCGATGCCTTGCTTGGGCTTGTTTAGTTTAGATGATTTTCTGCTTGTCTCGGCGAAACTCAATATTTATACAACGGAGAGTATCATTGGATAGTTACCTTACCTTAAAATTTCTCCATATCTTATCTGCCATGGTCCTGGTCGGTACAAGTGCAGGCATCGCCTTTTTTATGTTTATGGTCAACAAGTCCAACAATCCGCAAGCCATCCAGATTACTGCGAAACATGTTGTTTTGGCAGACTGGATTTTCACCACGCCTGCCGTGATAACCCAATTAATCACGGGCATCTTGCTGATGAATGAGTTGAACTACGCCTTCAATTCGCCTTGGTTTTATTGGGTCATTGGCTTATTTATTGTGATTGGGTTGTGCTGGCTACCCGTATTACGGATCCAATATCGTTTATATGAACTTGCCAAAACAGATCAAAACAACAATAAGGTAAGTCCTGAATTTAAATCCTTAATGAAACGATGGACATTACTCGGTATCCCTGCATTTATTGCCATTATCATTATTTTATGGCTGATGGTATTCAAGCCTTTTGCCATTATTTAAAGCATGCAGATAACACACACCACTTTAATTAAAACAGCAAAATTATCCCTCGCTTTTTTGTGGGTTTTTACTGGCTTAACTTCCTTGTTTTTTGCCCCCGAATTAGGTTATCAAATATTGGCCAAAGCCAATATCACGGGAGACTCTGCCCACCTTATTATTTATGGTGGTGCACTGCTCGATATCTGCTTAGGCTTTTGGTTCCTATCATCTTGGAAGCTAAAAACATGCTGCTTAATTCAAATAACCACCATCGTTATTTACACCCTACTACTCTCCATCATCGAGCCTACTTTTTGGCTTCACCCTTTTGGGCCCTTAACCAAAAACATACCCATCATTATATTAATTCTCCTTGTTTTAGTTCATGATGAACCTAAACGGCTTAAATCATAGGTATACAATATGTCTAAAGATAATATCCAATCAACACTCCATGAAGAACGCCAGTTTCCACCGAGTGCTGATTTTCTAGAAACCGCGGCGCTATCTGCCGATAAATTAACCGATTTATATGCTGCGGCAGAAAAAGATAATGTTGGTTTTTGGGCTGATCAAGCGCGTGATGAAATTGATTGGCACACACCGTTTACAACCACATTAGATGATAGTAACCCGCCATTCTATCGCTGGTTCCCTGATGGTAAACTCAATGTGTCTTATAACTGCTTAGATCGCCAACTTGAGAAGAACGGCGATAAAACTGCCATTATCTTTGAAGGCGATGCAGGTGATGTGGCGCATATTACTTACCGCGAACTTCATACCCGTGTCTGCACCTTTGCCAATGTGCTAAAAGCTCAAGGTATCACGCAAGGTGACCGCGTTATTATCTATATGCCGATGATCACTGAGGCGGTGGTGGCCATGCAGGCCTGCGCGCGGATTGGTGCCATTCATTCGGTCGTATTTGGTGGCTTTTCTGCTTCATCATTAAAAGATCGGATTGAAGATACCCAAGCCAAAATGGTGATTACAGCCGATGGTGGCCATCGTGGGGGGCGTGTTGTTGAACTGAAGGCAACTACTGATAGTGCACTCCAATCAGGTTGTAATAGTATTGACTCTGTCGTTGTCTTCCAACGCACTGGCCATGATATCACGATGCAATCCGGCCGCGATATTTGGTGGCATGAAGCAGCACAAGGCCAATCTACTGAATGTGAACCCACATGGATGAAGGCAACGGATCCACTCTTCCTGCTTTACACCTCTGGCTCGACAGGTAAACCTAAAGGTATTCAGCATTCCACAGGCGGCTATCTGCTCAATGCCATCACCACCATGCGCTGGGTCTTTGATATTCAAGATGCTGATGTGTTTTGGTGTACGGCGGATGTCGGCTGGATCACCGGCCATACTTATGTTGCCTATGGCCCCTTAGCGACAGGTGCCACCATTGTGATATTTGAGGGTGTGCCCACTTATCCTGATGCAGGGCGGTTCTGGGATATGTGTGAGCGCCATCACGTCTCTATTTTCTATACCGCGCCCACCGCTATCCGCGCACTGATTAAACAAGGCGATGATTTCCCTAACAAGCATGACTTATCCAAGCTCAGATTACTTGGTACTGTGGGTGAACCCATTAATCCAGAAGCCTGGATGTGGTATCACAATGTGATTGGCGGCACACGCTGTCCGATTGTAGATACCTGGTGGCAAACGGAAACAGGGGCACATATGATTGCCCCTGTGCCAGGAGCAACTATAACCAAACCAGGCTCTTGCACGCGCCCACTTCCTGGCATTGATGCGGCAATCGTAAATCAAGAAGGAGAGGAAATCACCACCGCCAATCAAGGAGGTTACCTCGTTATTCGCCAACCTTGGCCTTCTATGCTGCAAACCATTTGGGGAGATGACCAGCGCTATCAAGATGCCTACTGGCCTTATTTCGGTGGCAAATATTATCTAGCAGGTGATAGTGCTCGCCGCGATGAAGCGGGTTTTTTCTGGATCATGGGCCGGATTGATGATGTACTTAATGTGTCTGGACATCGTCTTGGCACGATGGAAATTGAATCTGCCTTGGTTGCCCATCCACAAGTTGCAGAAGCTGCTGTCGTCGGTAAGCCGCATGACATCAAAGGCGAATCCGTGTTTGCCTATGTCGTCTTAAAAGGTGAACGCCCTGCAGGCGGCATAGACGATACTCTTACCCAAATGCTACGCGCCTGGGTCGGAGAACAAATTGGCGCCATCGCCAAACCCGATGAAATTCGTTATGCGGATAATCTCCCTAAAACACGTTCCGGTAAAATTATGCGGCGCTTACTACGCACTATTGCCAAAGGCGAAGAGATTACATCTGATACATCAACCTTAGAAAATGAATCTATCTTGCCACAATTGCAAGGCAAAGTTTAAACCCACAAAAAAGCCCGCTAGAATGTAGCGGGCTTTTTTGTTTGGTGCCGACGGGCGGAGTCGAACCGCCACAGCCTAAGCCACCACCCCCTCAAGATGGCGTGTCTACCAATTTCACCACGTCGGCATGTATTTTTAGTCTACTGGCGGTAGATCCGTTGGTGCTGTTGGTGCTGTTACTGGCGTAATTTCTTCCGCCATTTCAGTTGCCGGCGCAGATTCCATTACGCTCACGGCTGATTCGCCACGATTACCTGAATAATATGCGAGGGTTAAACTCGTACAGAAAAATAAGGCTGCTAAAATCGCGCTGCTACGGCTTAAAAATGAAGCCGATCCTTGACTACCAAAGATAGAGCTCGAACCGCCGCCACCGCCGCCACCGCCGCCTAAAGCCGCCGCACCGGCATCCGCACCTTTACCATGCTGGATTAAAATCAAACCCACTAACATCACTGCAATAGCGATATGTGCCACTAATAAAATCATATTCATGTAAAAACCCCTCGATCAAAACGCCTTATAGCGCTGCCAAACAAATATTAATGAACTCATCCGCATCAAGTGACGCCCCACCGATAAGCCCACCATCAATATCTGCCATAGAAAATAACGGTGCCGCATTATCCCCTTTTACACTGCCGCCGTAAAGGATTTGTAATGATTCTGCAGTTGCTTGATCATGTTTTGCCACGCGTTTTCGCATAAATTCATGTACAGACTGCGCCCAGTCTGGTGTTGCCGTTTTACCTGTGCCAATAGCCCAAACCGGCTCATAAGCCAACACAGCATTAGATAAGGCTTTTACACCTTGCTCTGCGATAACAATATCCAACAGATGTGCAATAATTTCTTCGGTTTGCCCTGCTTCATATTCTACAAGGCTTTCCCCAATACATAGGATAGGCGAAATACCCGTTTTTAAGGCCATGCTATATTTTTCACCGCATATTTTATCCAATACATGCTGATCTAAATCTAGTTCTGCATATAAACAGCGACGTTCTGAATGACCGATCAATACATAACGACACGCAAAATCTTTCAACATCACTGCTGATAATTCACCTGTATACGCACCTTGTTCAAATTGCGATAGATTTTGCGTTCCCCAATCAATGCCCGTGCCTTGCAACGCTTCCTTTGCTTGTTGAAGATACACAGCTGGTGGGAACACCGCCACATCAAGCCCACGCAATTTTTCTGTTTGTGCGATCAATCCTGCTAGTAATGTTTCATTACTGGCAAAATTGCCATTCATCTTCCAGTTTCCAGCAACCATTGGCTTACGCACAGCACGCTCTCCAGCTTTGATAATTAGGCATCAATCTTATCACTTTTTATACGTTTTCTTGAATCACTTGTGCCAATTCATTGGCTAACTTATCCACTAACAAGGCGTCTCGCCCTTCCACCATCACCCGAATGACAGGTTCCGTGCCTGACGCCCGCAATAATACACGGCCAGCATCCCCTAATTGCGCTTCTGCGGCATTCACCTCTTCAGTAATTCGTGGGTTTTGTGATAAATCAATTTTCTGCTTTATCCGTACATTAATCAGTTGTTGTGGATATTTATTGACTCCACCACGTAAGGTATTAAGGCTGCTACCTGTTTGTTGCATTTCAACTAATACCTGTAACGCAGCAATAATGGCATCGCCTGTTGTTGTTTGGTCTAAACAAATAATATGGCCTGATGATTCACCACCCAAAATACTCTCTGTTTGCTTCATCATCTCAAGCACATAGCGATCGCCTACATTGGCCCTGTGAAGCGTAATACCTTGCTGTTGTAACGCGTGCTCTACACCGAGATTGGTCATCAATGTACCCACAACAGACGTTTTACCTGTGCCCAAGCGTTGTTGACTCCGCGCAATCATGCAAATAAGTTCATCGCCATCCACCATCTCGCCGCGGTGATCAACCATAATCAATCGATCGCCATCGCCATCGAGTGCAACCCCAACATCCGCCTGCTCCGTGAGCACCGCCGCTTGCAAGGCTTCCGTGGCGGTTGCGCCAAAGCCTTGATTAATATTCAAGCCATCAGGTTGCGCACCAATCGTGACAACCGTCGCACCTAATTCTATAAATACCTGTGGCGCAACATGATAGCCTGCACCATGCGCACAATCTAATACGATTTTCATCCCTGATAAATCGGTTTGTCGCCCGACCGAACTTTTACAAAATTCAATATAGCGACCCGCCGCATCTTCTACCCGGCTCGCTTTTCCTAATCTAGCAGGTTCCGCTGTTTCAATTGGCTGCTCAAGTAAATCTTCAATGGCAAACTCAACATCATCTGAGAGCTTTGTGCCCTGGCTAGAAAAAAACTTAAACCCATTATCCTGAAAGGGATTATGAGATGCGCTAATAACAATGCCTGCCTGTGCATGCAAAGTACGCGTAAGATAGGCAATGGCTGGCGTAGGCATCGGACCTAACAATAAAACATCTACCCCTGCCGCAGATAGGCCAGCCTCTAGTGCGGATTCAAACATATAGCCCGAAATACGCGTGTCTTTACCGATAACGACTTTACTATGCTCGCCTTGCGCTAAGGCTTTACCCGCAGCCCAACCCAGCTTCAAGGCAAATTCAGGTGTGATATTACCTTCACCCACCAGCCCACGAATACCATCTGTTCCAAAATATTTTTTTTGTTTAGTCATGGTCTCTCACCTGCATTACATGGTGGCACATCGTAATTGCCTGCACCGTTTCTTTCACATCATGGCTACGAATTAATTTAACACCCTGCCACACCGCCAATGTCGCCAAGGATAAACTGGCTGCTAGGCGTTCTTCTACCGACACCTTGAGCGACGCGCCAATCATTGATTTACGAGACACCCCCACAAGCACGGGTAAGCCTTCGCTTATTAAATCTGATAACCGTTTCATCAACCTGAGATTATGCACTGCTTTTTTTCCAAAGCCAAAACCAGGATCCAGCATTAATTTATCCCGACTGATCCCGGCTGCTTCGCACGCCGCAACACGCTGTGATAAGAAGTCTGTTACCTCTCGCACAACATCATCATAACGGGGATCCGCTTGCATGGTTTGAGGTGAACCCTGCGCATGCATCAAACAAACTGGCACATCTAATTCAGCTGCTGCTTCAAGCGCGCCAGCCTGTTGTAAAGCTTGCACATCATTAATCAATCCTGCCCCAGCAGCAACGGCAGCACGCATCACCTCTGGCTTCATCGTATCGATCGAAATAGGAATATCTAACTCACGTCGGATCGCTTCAATCACAGGCACCACACGGGAAATTTCCACGTCAACCGGTACAATTTCCGCACCCGGTCGTGTCGATTCACCACCAATATCGAGAATAGCTGCGCCTTCTGCGGCCATTTGGTGTGCCTGTATTAATGCCGTCTCTACTGAAACAAATTGACCGCCATCTGAAAATGAGTCAGGTGTCACATTCAAAATCCCCATCACCTGTGGTGTGGAGAGGTCGAGTATTTTACCAGCACAATTTAATTGCATTCAGTCGTGTATCTAAGCAGGTTCGCCCGCTGCATCAGAGGGTGGTTCAAATACCGCTGTTGCTGTCGGTGCACTGGGTGGATTCTCCGTCCAATCTCTTGGTGCACCCGGCTCACGGCCTTCCATAATGGCATCGATCTGATCACTATCAATGGTTTCATATTTCATCAATAAATCTGCCATGGCGTGCAATTTATCTATGTTCTCTTTCAATATTTTTTCCGCACGATCATAGTTACGGTTAATCAAAGCACGTACATCTTTATCAATTTGCTTTGCCGTTTCATCTGAAATGGATTTATGTTGCGTGACCGAACGACCGAGGAATATCTCTCCCTCATCTTCACCATATGATAATGGCCCCATATGCTCAGAGAATCCCCATTTAGTCACCATATTGTGCGCCAGTTTGGTTGCCCGCTCAATATCATTTGATGCGCCCGTTGTGACTGCATCTGCACCAAAAATTAATTCTTCTGCTAATCGACCACCATACAAACTAGATAAGCTACTTTCTAGCTCTTCTTTGCTATTGCTATATTTATCTTCCTCGGGCAAAAACATCGTCACCCCAAGCGCACGCCCACGTGGAATAATACTCACCTTATAAACAGGATCATGGGAGGGTACCAAGCGGCCCACAATCGCGTGACCTGCTTCGTGGTAAGCCGTGTTTTTCTTCTCTTTCTCACTCATCACCATGGATTTACGTTCTGCCCCCATCATGATTTTATCTTTTGCTTTTTCCATTTCTTCCATTGAGACCAAACGTTTATCGCCACGCGCAGCCATTAATGCGGCCTCATTAACCAAATTCGCCAAATCAGCTCCTGAGAATCCAGGCGTCCCCCGTGCAATTACGCTTGGATCCATATCATCAGCAGCAGGCACTTTACGCAAATGCACATTTAAGATTTGCTCACGCCCACGAATATCTGGCAATCCCACCACCACTTGGCGATCAAATCGGCCAGGGCGCAATAAAGCAGGATCTAACACATCTGGTCGGTTTGTTGCCGCGATCACAATCACGCCGTCATTGGCTTCAAAACCATCCATTTCGACCAATAACTGATTCAGTGTTTGTTCACGCTCATCATTGCCACCACCTACACCCGCACCACGATGACGGCCTACTGCATCAATTTCATCAATAAAGATAATGCAAGGTGCATGTTTTTTCGCCTGCTCAAACATATCACGGACACGTGAGGCACCCACACCGACAAACATCTCAACAAAATCAGAACCTGAAATCGTAAAGAAAGGCACTTTAGCTTCGCCTGCAATGGCTTTAGCTAATAGTGTTTTACCCGTACCTGGCGCACCTACCATTAAAATACCACGCGGGATCTTACCACCTAGTTTTTGGAATTTAGCCGGCTCGCTTAGGAATTCAACCAATTCAGCCACTTCTTCTTTGGCCTCATCGACACCAGCCACATCATCAAAAGTGACTTTAACTTGATCTTCGCTCAACATCCGCGCCTTGCTTTTACCAAATGACATCGGGTTTTTACCACCACCACCGCCATTCATTTGACGCATGAAATAGAGCCACACCCCAATCAATAGTAGTATCGGGCCAAAGCCAAATAATGCTTCAAGGAATACATTTTTGCCTTCGCGCTCTTTCACATCAAACGCAATACCGCTGTTGACTAAATCATTAATCAACTCAGGATCTTCATTCGGACGATCCACCGTAAATTCACCCCCGTCCGCGAATTTCCCCGTAATAATCCCTTTTTGTTCATCTAATTGCACTTCTGCAAAGCCACTGGTGCCATCGCGTAAGCCTTTAATGAAATTGGAATACTCTATTTCTTTTGGCTCATCGGCTTTGGGTGCAAAGTTATTGAATACGGACATTAAAACCAATGCCACAACCACCCATAAAACCAAATTTTTAATCATATCGTTCAAAATATATTACCTTCTGTTGTACTATTTTAGGCCACGGCCTAACAAATAAATTTCTCGGCTTCGTTGGCGTGATGCATCTGGTTTTCGTGATACAACCTTCTTAAACCGCAACCGCATCTCTTTTAAC
>VAPK010046288.1_pt1 | contig 39972 bp, 37 predicted proteins | sample 3395031 | NCBI WGS metagenome assembly VAPK01 (sample SAMN08290443, study PRJNA428436) | hydrothermal vent metagenome | isolation source: Deep-sea hydrothermal vent chimney 1 | place: Pacific Ocean: Juan De Fuca Ridge
AACAAAACCTAACAAAGAATCTTTTTCTTTTGAAGCATTGATTACTCGTTATGGGATAGTTATCAGAACCCTTCCGCTATCGCTCCAGGGTCCATGTCCATATTCTCATAGCAAATTCCAACTAAGTAAGGTTCCGTTAAATTCCGTGTGTTTTTGGGTATATTTTTTAGAAAGTGAATATACATTTAAAATTCTTCTCTAAAACAATGTAACAGAGAACAAACACATAATCTTACGGAATGTTTTGCAGAAGAGTTACAAGAAAATCAAATAATTGATTACATCACTTGTAATAAAATTTCATGGCTATTAACAAACCACAGGCTAAACCTGAAATTATAATTTCTCTACTCGGGTTTCAAGATTGTTAAACAGTTGAAATCAGTCAACAAGCGATATGAGCATATTTAATCTGTTCATTGAAAACCGGATGGGAAACAACCGGTGGCTTGTTAATAGCCATGTAAAATTTTGATATTAATACTAGAATGTTGCATCCACAGCCATATTGCAGTAGATGACAACTTAAAATGGCGTCCCCAGGGGGGTTCGAACCCCCGTTACCGCCGTGAAAGGGCGGTGTCCTAGGCCTCTAGACGATGGGGACTAAGACTTTTAATGTCAGCTTATTTATTGAATTAAGCCAAGCCGCTTATTTTGACTTTGTTTAACTTTGATGTCAATAATTAATATTGTTTTTTTGAAAAAAGTTGAAATATCTACTAACTTATTTAGATTTAGTTTTTTTAGCCTTTTTAGTTTTAGACTTCTTCTTTTTTGTTGCTTTATCAGATTTAGCTTTCTTTTTCCCTTTTTTGCCAGCTTTTGTTGATTTCTTTTGTTTCGTTTTTTTCTTATCTTGTTTCTTCGCTTTAGATTTAGTTTTCTTTGTTGTAGTTGGTTTTTTACCTTTTCCTTTAGAGAGACCTACATCAGAAGCAATGTTTTTTATGATTTTTCCACCTATTCCTTTAACATTTCTTAAATCATCAAGCGTTTTAAAAGAGCCGTGTTTTGTGCGGTATCGGACAATGGCTTGTGCTCTTTTATCTCCAATTCCTTTTAAAGACTCTGCAATTGTTTTTGCATTTGCTTTATTAATGTTAACGGGTTCGGCAAATGTGTTAAAAGAGAAAAGGGTTAATAGAATGAGTAGGTATTTCATTTGTGTATCCTCGGGGGTAATAAAAAATGTCTAAAAGACAATAAAAATACTAAGTTATCATTAGATGATAGGTAAATTATCAAATAATTCAAGTCTATTAGGCTACTTTTATTTAATGCAAATGTTAATATTAGCCTAAATTATCAAGTTAAGAAATATTATGCCCAGCAACCCTGAAAAACATTTGGTTCTAATCGATGGATCATCCTTTTTATTTCGCGCATACCATGCCGTTCCTCCTTTAACGAATAAACAAGGAGAACCAACCAATGCGATATTAGGGGTTGCAAATATGTTGCGTAAACTAATAAATGACCATAAAACGGATTATGTCACTGTAGTTTTTGATGCGCCGGGTAAGACTTTTCGTCATGAAATGTATGATGAATATAAAGCGACACGTCCACCCATGCCGGATGATTTAAGAGTTCAAATTGAACCCTTGCATAACCTTATTCGCACTATGGGACTGCCATTGATTATGGAATCTGGTGTTGAAGCGGATGATGTTTTAGGTGCTTTAGCCCAGAGTGCCGTAAAGGAAGGGTTTAATGTTGTTATTTCGACAGGTGATAAAGACATGGCTCAGTTGGTGACTGAGAAAATTACACTAGAAAATACCATGTCAAATACCACCATGGACATCAATGGTGTGTTTGAAAAATTTGGGGTAAAACCAGAACAAATCATTGATTATCTGGCTTTGATGGGAGATGCATCTGATAACATTCCAGGCGTACCAAAAGTGGGTCCTAAAACGGCTGCAAAATGGTTGGCACAGTATGAAACACTAGATAAAGTAATTGAAAATGCGGAGGAAATCAAAGGTAAAGTGGGCGAAAATTTGCGCGCAAGTTTGGAGTTGCTCCCTTTATCAAAGGAGTTGACTACCATTAAGTGTGACCTGTCATTACCCTATACGATTGATGATCTAAAATGTCAGAGTCCGGATAAGGCAGAGCTTAAGCAGCAATTGGAGTATTTAGGGTTTTCTGCCTGGTTAAAGATTTTGAATGCATCCTCATCTTCTATTTCGAATGAAATTGATGAACCAGTGACTAAGTCTAAAATCAAGAAAGAATATGAAACTATTTTGAGGCAAGAACATTTTGACCAATGGTTAACACAGCTAAATCAAGCTGAACTTTTTGCGTTTGATACGGAAACAACCAGTCTAAACTATATGCAAGCAGAGATAGTGGGAGTCTCATTTGCGATAAAAGAAGGAAAAGCAGCTTATGTGCCATTAGCTCATGATTATCCCGATGCACCAGAGCAGTTAGATAGAGATATGGTACTTAATAGCCTTAAACCCTTGTTAGAAAATCCAGATAAGAACAAGTTAGGTCAAAATTTAAAATATGACGCTCATGTACTAGCTAATTATGGAATTGAGCTAAAAGGAATACAGCACGACACGATGTTAGAGTCTTATGTGTTTAATAGCACCGCGACCAAGCATAATATGGATGATCTTGCTAAAAAATATTTGGGATTTGAAACGATTCATTATGAAGATATTGCTGGAAAAGGAGTAAAACAAATTTCTTTTGCAGAAATTCCTTTGGAGCAGGCAAGTCCTTATGCAGCAGAGGATGCTGATATTACGCTTAGGTTGCATACGGTTCTCACAGCAAAATTAAAAATGCATGAGGCATTAGAAAATTTATATAAGGATATTGAAATACCCTTGGTTCCAGTATTATCTCGAATCGAAAGGAATGGAGTTTTGATAGATAGTTCAATGTTAGCTGTACAAAGTCTGGAGCTAGCTAACCATATTATCGCCATTGAGCAGGAGGCGCATGATTTGGCTGGTCAGATATTCAACCTGGGTTCGCCCAAACAAATTCAGGAAATACTTTACGATCAGCAAAAACTCCCCATTCTAAAGAAAACGCCAAAAGGTCAACCATCAACTGCAGAATCAGTTTTACAGGAATTGGCTCTTGAGTATCCATTACCTAAGTTGTTATTAGAGTTTCGTAGCATGAGTAAATTGAAATCAACATATACTGATAAGCTACCACTACAAGTGGATGGAAATACGGGAAGAGTTCATACCTCTTATCATCAGGCAGTTGCCGCAACGGGTAGGTTGTCATCGTCAGATCCTAATTTACAAAACATTCCTATTCGTAATGCTGAAGGACGAAAAATAAGGCAGGCATTTATTGCCCCACAATGTTGTAAATTAGTTGCCGCTGATTATTCACAAATCGAATTGCGTATTATGGCTCATCTATCCGCAGATGATGGATTACTTACTGCATTTTCCAATGATGTTGATATTCATAGTGCAACAGCAGCAGAAGTTTTTGAGGTTTCTGTTGATCAGGTTACGACAGACTTGCGACGCTCTGCCAAAGCCATCAATTTTGGTTTGATCTATGGCATGTCTGCATTTGGACTTGCGCAGCAACTTGGTATTTCTCGTTCACAGGCAAAATCTTATATTGATCTTTATTTTGCGCGCTACCCAGGCGTAAAAAATTATATGGATACGATAAGGGAGTTAGCTAAAGAACAGGGTTATGTTGAAACTTTATTTGGACGAAGACTGTATCTACCAGAAATAAATTCAAGAAATGCAGCGCGAAGAAAATATGCAGAACGTACTGCGATAAACGCTCCTATGCAAGGCACAGCAGCAGATATAATAAAAGTTGCCATGATTAAAACTGATAAATGGCTACAGGAAAATGCAACTGAAAATAAAATGACTATGCAGGTACATGATGAACTGGTTTTTGAAGTAGCTGAGGATCAGATAGATAGTTTCTCAAGTTCTATCAGAGAGATTATGTGTTCAGCCGCACAACTGGATGTACCTTTAATTGTTGATATTGGTGTGGGAAATAACTGGGATGAAGCGCATTAATTTGATAAAGCAAACCAATGGTCAAGTAATTGATGAACATCATCAACTCCTGTTTTCTTTGATGAAGAAAACAGTTGCAACGTGACGGCTACATTCTTTTCAGATAGTTCTTTATGAACCTTGAGCAATGTGTTTTTAGCAGCGCCATAGTTTAATTTATCTGCTTTAGTTAATAGAATGTGCAAAGGCAATTGGGTATGTTCACACCATTCAATCATTTGCATATCAAAATCTGTTAATGGATGGCGTACATCCATCACTAATATAATTCCGCATAGAGCATTACGTTTATGCAAATAAGTTTCCATCATTTGGTGCCACTTCTTTTTTACCGTCAATGGAACTTTTGCATAACCATAACCCGGTAAGTCGACAAACTTTCGTTGTTCATCAATTTTAAAAAAATTTAGTAATTGTGTCCGCCCCGGTGTTTTACTGATTCGAGCCAATGTGTTTTGTCGGGTCAGCGTATTAATTGCACTGGACTTACCTGCATTTGAACGTCCGGCAAAAGCGACTTCTTTTCCAATATCTTCAGGTGCTTCACTAAGTTTTGAGGCACTGAGTATAAATTTAGCTTGGTGATAAACTGGATTCATCGGAAATCTCGCATAGAAGGTGTAATTAGAGTAGAATTTGCCTATTATATAATCATGCTTGTTAGCTAGTGCAACAATCAATTAGTGACGATTTATAATTAGCTATAAATGACACAAGCCGTAACAATAAATTTCTAAAAGGGGAACCTAATGATAAAAAAAATGTTTGCTGTTTCGATTTCTTCCGTACTCATAATGCTGGCTCCTAGTTTAGTTAACGCAAAAGGGGATATTGATGCAGGTGAAACTAAAGCAGCGGCTTGTGCAAGTTGTCATGGTGAAGATGGGAATAGCATGGTGCCTAGTTACCCGAAACTGGCTGGACAGCATGAAGGATATCTGTTTAAACAATTAGAAGCCTTTAAAGATAATACTAGAGATGCACCCATGATGGCTCCTTATGCTATGGGATTGGATGAAGAGTCTATGGTGGATATTGCTGCCTATTATGCATCACAAAAGATTTCTACTAACGACCTTCCTGTTATGGAATCAGATGACGACGATGAGGACGAAGAAGATTCTGGAAAGTCGGAAGAGAAGAAAGCAGAGTTAGATGAATTACTAGCTTTAGGGAGTGATTTATATCGGAATGGTGATTTAAAAAGAAAGGTATCCGCATGTATTGCTTGTCATGGTCCTTTTGGTGGAGGTAACAAACCTGCATCATTTCCTTCTTTGCGAGGACAACATGCAGATTATTTGATTAAAGCATTAAATGATTTTAAAAAAGATGCTAGAAATGTTGATCCTTATAATATGATGCATATGATTGCAAAAAAAATGACAGACAAAGAAATTCAGGCGGTTGCTTATCATATTTCTATGATGAAGAAAAAATAGCAATTCTGTTTCTAAAACCAAGTCACTTTCAAGGATGAATGAAAATGTATTAATTACTGGAGCTGCAAAACGCATAGGTGCGTGCTGTGCAAAAATGTTGCATAAGAAAGGATGTAACATTTTTTTACACTATAGGACATCCGAGCAGGAAACGATTCATCTCGTTAACGAGATGAATCAAATAAGACCTGATTCGGCAAAAATGATGCAGGCTGATTTACTTAATATGGATGAGTTGATTTTGCTTGCTAAACAAGCCGAATCAGCATGGGGTTCGTTGGATGTATTGATAAATAATGCATCGGCTTTCTATCCACAAGCAGTTAATGAAGTCTCTGAGAAGAATTGGGATGAGTTATTAGGAAGTAATTTAAAGGCTCCTTTTTTTTTATCCCAAGCGTTAGCAGATACTTTGCTGGAAAGCCGAGGATGTATTATTAATATCATCGATATTCATGCTGAACGAGGACTAAAGGGGTATCCCGTATACAGTATAGCTAAGGCAGGGCTGGCTGGAATGACTCGTATTTTAGCGAAAGAACTAGGGCCTAAAATTAGGGTTAATGGTATTTCCCCGGGTGCTATCTTGTGGCCAGAAGAGCAATGTTCAGAGCAAAAAGAAGAAATTCTTCAACGAGTTGTTTTAAAGCGAAGTGGCGAACCGCAGGATATTGCAAAAGCCGCCTGTTTTTTAATTGAAGATGCGCCTTATATAACAGGGCAGATTATTACTGTAGATGGTGGACGAACCTTGTTTTGCTAAACGGTTCAAATTAATTATTAAAAGATAAAACAAAGACGAAAAAATTAGTTATAGTTCTTTACTATTTTCCAAAGAGGTATTTTATGAAAAAAAGAAAAAAACTGAAGGAATCGAAAATTCCATTAAGTAATCCAGTGGCAAAATTTGCCCATCAATTTAACAAATCAACAGTTTTTAAAGATAAAACAAAATATCAGCGCAAAGCGAAACATAAAGAGTCTTTTCCAATAGTGTTGTTTTCAACCCTCATTGGAAAAGACTCTTTTATCTAAAGGTCTTAACATTAAGAATGGTACTTGAGGAACTTCCAGTTTCTTAAACATTCTCTAAAAAGCGACAAAGTAGATTGAAATAACCCTGTTTTGTGGCTATCTTGTCTTAAAAAACATATTCCTGGACAAATCTGTTTAAGTTAGGCAGAATTACCGTATTAAGATCTTAATAACAAACATTACATGGCAACAATATCTGTTCTAAATGGTCCTAACCTAAATTTATTAGGTGTGAGAGAGCCTGGGCATTATGGAAATAAAACCCTGAAAGATATTAGTCATACCTTAACATTAAATGCTGAAAGATTAGGTCATCAACTTGAGTTTCATCAATCTAATGCTGAGCATGAAGTTGTTGAAATGATTCATGACGCATTTCAAAATAAAGTTGATTTCATTATTATTAATCCTGCAGCCTTCACCCATACCAGTGTTGCAATTCGGGATGCGTTATTAGCAACCAAAATACCTTTTATAGAAGTACATTTATCAAATATTCATGCCCGTGAAAGTTTTAGAACACATTCTTATTTTTCTGATATTGCAGTTGGAGTGATATGTGGGTTAGGCGCAAGTGGGTATGAATTGGCTTTACAAGCCGTTCACCAGATATTAGCAGAGAGAAAATAGCGATGGATATAAGAAAAATAAAGAAACTAATCGAAATTATTGAAGAATCAGATATTGCTGAAATTGAAATAAGTGAAGGTGAAGAGTCGGTTCGTATTAGCCGTAAAACAGCTCCTGTTCAAGTAGCACCAGTTCCCATAGCTGTGGCAGCAACACCAGTTGCTCCTATAGCCATAGCTCCAGCAGCCACACCGACAGTCACTTCAGAAAAACCGACTACGGATTTGCCTAGCGGACATATTGTTAAATCTCCTATGGTCGGTACTTTTTACCGTGCTGCATCACCAACGGCTTCATCATCTTTTGTTGAAATTGGACAGAAAGTGAGCGAAGGTGAAACGCTTTGTATCATTGAAGCAATGAAAATTCTTAATCAAATTGAAGCAGATAAAAGCGGTACCATTAAACAAATTTTGGTGGAAAATGCCCAGCCTGTCGAATATGACCAACCTTTATTCATCATTGAATAAGCTGCTAAAAAGGTATAACTATGTTCGATAAAATTGTAATTGCCAATCGTGGTGAAATTGCTTTGCGTATTCTCCGCGCTTGTAGAGAGCTGGGTATTAAAACAGTTGCAGTACATTCCGATGCTGACCGGGATTTAAAGCATGTCCGTCTTGCTGACGAAGCTGTTTGTATTGGTCCTGCATCTTCTGCAGAAAGCTATCTTAATATTCCAGCTATTATTAGTGCTGCAGAAGTAACTGATGCTGTAGCGATACATCCTGGTTATGGTTTTCTATCAGAAAATGCAGATTTTTCCGAAAAAGTAAGCCTGAGTGGTTTTACTTTTATTGGGCCTAAAGCTGAAACTATCCGCATGATGGGAGACAAAATTTCTGCTAAAAAAGCGATGATTGCAGCTGGTATTCCTTGTGTTCCGGGTAATGGTGAGGCGTTGACAGATGATAATAATGTCAACATAAAAATGGCTCAGGAAATTGGTTATCCAGTGATTGTAAAAGCAGCTGGCGGTGGGGGTGGTCGAGGAATGCGAGTAGTTCATACCGAAGCTGCATTATCAAATGCTATTGCCTTAACTAAAGCGGAAGCAGCGGCTGCATTTGGTAACGATACTCTGTATATGGAAAAGTTTCTGGAAGATCCTCGGCATATTGAATTTCAAATTATGGCTGATTCTCATGGTAACGCAATACATCTCGGTGAACGGGATTGTTCAATGCAACGACGTCACCAAAAAGTGGTTGAAGAGGCACCTGCCCCTGGAATTACGGATGAACAAAGACGGCAAATGGGGGAACTTTGCACTAAAGCCTGTAAAGATATTGGATATTTAGGTGCGGGTACATTTGAGTTCTTATATGAAAAAGGAGAATTCTTTTTCATTGAAATGAATACGCGTGTTCAGGTCGAACATCCTGTAACAGAAATGATCACGGGTTTTGATATTGTTAAAGAACAGCTTAAAATTGCAGCGGGCGAACCACTTTCCGTTTCACAAGATCAAGTCACATTTACCGGACATGCAATAGAATGCCGATTAAATGCTGAAGATGCCAAAACTTTTATTCCTTGTCCCGGAGTAATAGAACAGTTCCACATGCCTGGAGGCCCCGGAATACGCTGTGAAACACATATTTATAATGGTTATAAAGTTCCTCCCTATTATGATTCAATGATCGGTAAGCTGATAGCTCATGGCGATGATAGAAAGAGCGCCATTGCCAGAATGCAAACGGCTTTGAGTGAGATGATTATTGATGGTATTAAAACAAATATTCAATTACAAATTGATATTATGTCAGACAATGCTTTTGCATTGGGTGAGCAGAATATCCATTATTTAGAAAAAAAATTGGGAATATAACCTACACTTAATATGGCTTGGCACCAGGTTTCAGTCATTACCGATAAAAGTACAGCAACAGATGTTGCTGATTTTTTTAGTGAATTAGGTGCCGTTTCTGTCACCTACATGGATGCAGAAAATCAACCTGTTTATGAACCTGCACCGGGTGAAACAAAAATATGGAAACAAACTAAAGTTATTGCTTTGTTTGATTTGGAAACTGAGCCAGAATTAGTAAAAAATGTTTTATTTTCTCATTTTAAAGAGAAAAAACTAGCTAATTGGTTTCACGAGATTTTGCAAGATCAAACCTGGGAACGATCCTGGATGGATCATTATCAGCCGATGAAATTTGCTGAATCGCTTTGGGTGTGTCCCACAGGACAAGAAATAAATGAACCAGATTGTGTTTGTTTGACGTTAGACCCTGGTTTAGCATTTGGTACAGGAACACATCCAACAACAGCATTATGTCTGGAGTGGTTAGCTAGTCATGATCTTCACGATAAAGTTGTGATTGATTATGGTTGTGGTTCTGGCATTCTTGCCGTTGCGGCTTTATTATTGGGAGCAAAACAAGTCCATGCTGTTGATATAGATCCCCAAGCGATAACAGCGACATTAGCTAATGCCGAGAAAAATAAAGTTGGTGATAAAATAAAGTGTTATTTACCTGAGCAATTTTCTTCTTTTCAAGCGGATGTCGTGGTTGCAAATATTTTAGCTCTTCCATTATGTGAACTCTCTGAACAAATTTCTACTTTAGTTAAGCGAGATGGAAGTTTGATCTTATCAGGTATATTAAGCGAACAAGCAGAATTAGTTGGAGTAGCATACAAAGCACACAGCATCCATATTCAACCTCCTGTTATTCAAGATGAATGGTGCAGACTTGATGGTAAAAAATAGTTAAGGAATGGAAAATAAATAACTTATACATTCTCACTTGCTTTTTCCCCCGTCTTGATCTGTGTAGCAAAAGTTACGTAGCTTGCTATGCGCCTGTTGCTACACAGACCAAGACAAACAAAAATTCTGCGCGATAATGTACAACTTATTTATTTTTCATTCCTAAGAAATGTATACTCAATGTCCAAAATGTAAAACCCAGCGACCTGTTTCAGTAGAAGAACTTCGTTCCTCTGGGGGAATGTTAACGTGTTATACCTGTTCTTCTACTTTTGATGCGCTTAATTTATTAAGTAAGGGTTATGCGCCTAGTAAGAAAAAAAAACAGGTAGTATCAGATATTCAAGATGATGAAGTCATTTCAGAATTTAATGTCAATCAAGGTGACACCCTTCCTATATTACAAGATATACCTTGGGGAGTAGCAAGTGGTTTTTGTTTGCTAATATTTATTTTCCAACTTTATTTTTTTGAAGGGTATAATTTGACCCAAAATAACAAATTAAGACCTTGGGTTGAAAAAATATGTGCTCCACTCGGTTGTCAATTACCCGTTTATAAAAATTTGGATGAAATTACCTTATTATATGGTTCTTTAGAGCCAGCGGATGATGAGCAATTTTTTTTTAAAATAGCTTTTACCAATCAATCTACTTTTATACAAAAAAAACCTTCAATAAAGTTGATATTAGTGGATTATACGGGGGTAGATTTTGCCGAAAGAATTTTTTATCCTGATGAATTTCCAGAACAGGAATCCGATTTGATTGATCCGGATATGTCATCAGAAATAACTCTAAACATAGCAACTCCAAAGTCTATAGTGGGTGGCTATCGATTTGAATTGATTTAGCTTATGGCTCACCCAGAACTTTTCTTAAAAAAAAATGAAGATAAACGTCTACGAAAAGGACATTTATGGGTTTTTAGTAACGAGATTGATACAAAACGGTCATCTTTAGATGCTTTTACTGCGGGAGATATGGTTGTTGTTAAAGACAACTCTGAGCAACCCTTAGGCAGTGCATATATCAATCCCCAAACTTTAGTATGTGCCCGAATCATTTCTCGTAAACCTTCTGCAAAAATGGGGGGTAATTTTTTTAAAGCTCGTCTAGCGAATGCGCTTGCACTACGAGAACGATTTTTTGATGCTCCTTATTATCGACTAGTTTTTGGAGAAAGTGATGGTTTGCCGGGGCTTGTTATTGATCGATTTGGTACAATTCTGTCGGTACAAATTACAACAGCAGGTATTGAAAAACATAAAGAAATATTAATATCGACTTTGATTGACCTTTTTTCTCCTGAGGCAATAATTTTAAAAAATGATAACAGCCAAAGGCAACTTGAAAATCTATCCCAAGAAACTGAAGTTATCTATGGAACAGTACCTGAGTCAATAATTATTGAAGAAAATAAAGCGCAATTCGTTTTAAATCCCGTGAGTGGTCAAAAAACGGGTTGGTTCTACGATCATCGAACGAGTAGAGCTCAATTGGCAAAGCTTGCAAAAAATCAGCGAGTTTTAGATTTATTTTCTTATTCTGGGGCATGGGGAATTCCGGCTGCAATGGCTGGAGCAAGTGAGGTTGTTTGTGTTGATAGTTCCGAACCAGCAATTTCTATGGCTAAAAAAAGTGCAGAACTTAATCAAGTAACTGAAAAGATGCAGCTAATTCGTAGTGATGTGTTTGATTTTCTCAAGCAAGCGCGAGAAAGAAATGAACGTTATGGCATTATTGTTTTAGATCCTCCTGCATTAATTAAACGAAAAAAAGATTTTAAGGCTGGATACGAGGCCTACCGCCGGTTAAATCAGTTGGCTCTACAGGTGTTGGAAAATGGAGGTATTTTAGTTTCAGCTTCATGTTCACATCATTTGAGTAAAGCTAACCTGCATGAAATACTGCGGTCATCTGCACGCCATATAGATCGCCACATGGCATTTTTTGCAATGACAGGTCAAGGGTATGATCATCCCGTCCATCCTGCTATCCCTGAAACAGAATATTTAAAAACTTATTTCTGTTCTGTTTCCAGCAGTTTATAATTATCCTCTTTTACCCACATAATAATGAGAATAATTAAATGAAAGCTTGTGAACAATGCGCCGCTGAAAGAGTTCAGATAGGTCAAAACTATAAACAAATGTCAGTTTTATCGAAAACAATTGGGCTTATTCTGGTTTATTTGCCCATCTTGACATTGCCTTTTATTATTACCAGTGCTTATTTAACCTACTACAGTTTGATTTTTTGCGGTGCAAAAAATGTTAAAAAGTGGCGAGATTACATCCCGGATAAGTCTAGCCATCGCTATAAAATGAAAGATCAAATTACAATGGATGGCTCATTTAAACTTAGCTTAGCTCAGTCAAAGCTCTACTGGATACTCAATTGTACAGTTTATTGCCCTTATAGCGTGGCACTGTTTGAATGGCATGCCTATTTAGTGAAAGTGGTGGAAAACTGGTGGTGTCCATTCGCTCATTCAAAGAAAGAAAATTATAAAAATGGTTCAATTGATCAGTCTTTTTGGCATATTTTTCCTGAAGATAGTAAAAAGCTAAATGAGGATGACAAAAGTAATCCTATCTTTACTGATGAGCATGACAAAGATTTGAAATAATTCTGATTGAATGATGGAAATAGGTTCTCACGTCCTTGAAAATAACTTAATTCTTGCTCCTATGGCCGGCATTACAGATCGACCTTTTCGAGAGATATGTAGACAATTCGGTGCAGGGCTTGCCGTATCTGAAATGGTTGCTTCAAAGCCATCTTTACAAAAGCATAAAAGAACACTGCAAAAAACAGATTATCGTGGAGAAAGTGGTCTGAGATCAGTACAGATTTTGGGTACAAATCCTGGGGAAATGGCCGAAGCTGCGAGATTGAACAAACAACGTGGTGCCCAGATTATTGACATCAATATGGGATGTCCTGCAAAAAAAGTTTGCTCGGTTGCTGCGGGTTCAGCTTTGCTTAAAAATGAAGCGTTGGTCAAGAAAATTCTGGATGCTGTCGTTAATGCCGTGGATATTCCGGTTACCCTAAAAATTAGGACGGGCTGGGATAAGAAAAGTTTGAACGCGGTTAGTATTGCACAAATAGCAGAACAGGCCGGTATTGCGGCATTAACGGTTCATGGGCGTACTGGAGCATGTAAGTTTAGAGGTGAAGCTGAATACAATACCATCAGGCAAGTAAAACAGAGTGTTAACATCCCTGTCATTGCAAATGGTGATATCACAGATGCAGAAAAAGCCAAACAGGTTTTGCAATTTACTGGTGCTGATGCAATTATGATTGGACGAGCAGCGCAGGGAAAACCATGGGTTTTTAATGAAATTAAAAGTCAGCTAAATGGCAGTAAAGGTTATAGAAAACCAACCGTTAATGAAGTTCAAGCCATTATGAATAATCATCTGGAAAAATTATATAGCTTCTATGGAAATAGTAGTGGTGTTAAAATAGCGCGAAAACATATTGGTTGGTATTTTGATAATTTAGGCTCTGTTCCTTCACGTAGAAAAGCAGAAATTTATCAAATACTTAACCCGTGTCAGCAAAGAGCAATGGTTAATTCTGTCTTTTTGGAAGAATTTCTTTAGGCATTTTAAGTTTAGGAGTGAAAATTTATAATCTCCCCATAAAGTTTATGCAAATCTTCATTTCTTAGAATAATAATTAAGAACAAATAGGGAAGCAATGCAACAAAGAGTCAATGTCATCAATATCGACAATACAAAACTCGATAAAAGAAAAGCAGCCAATAATTCACTTTCAAGCCATGTTAAAGGCATGGTTGAACGCTATTTTTCTCAGCTGAATGGTCATGAAACCAGTGGCTTACATAGTATGTTGATAAGTGAAGTGGAAAAACCTTTAATTGAAGCAACATTACAATATTGTGGGCATAATCAAACTAAAGCATCTAAAATACTCGGTTTAAGTCGTAGTACTTTACGAAAAAAAATAGATCAATACGACTTGTCTTAACGATTTAGAGGTTTGTATGTTCAAAAAAATAACCAGAGCTTTGGTCAGTGTTTCCGATAAAAAAGGCGTTCTTGAGTTTTGTCGAGAACTTGATCAATTAGGTATAGAAATACTCTCGACTGGGGGAACAGCAAAATTACTTGCTGAAAACAACGTATCTGTCACGGAAGTTTCCGATTATACTGGCTTTCCAGAAATGATGGATGGACGTGTAAAGACTTTACACCCTAAAGTCCACGGTGGTATTTTAGGGCGTAGAGGAATAGATGACAAAGTAATGACCGAAAATGGCATTAACCCTATAGATTTGGTTGTAGTTAATCTCTATCCTTTTGAAGAGACAATAGCCAAGCCTGATTGTGATTTAAGCACAGCCATTGAGAATATTGATATCGGTGGTCCGACCATGATTCGAGCAGCAGCAAAAAATCATGTTGATATAACAGTCGTTGTAGACCCAGCTGATTATGATTCCACACTTGAAGAATTAAAAAACAATAACAGCAGTATTTCAGATCAAACACGTTTTAATCTGGCATTAAAAAGTTTTGAACACACCGCACACTATGACACAGCCATTTCTGTATATTTGGCTGGCGTGAATAAATCTCAATTTCCTGAGACTCTAAATCTACAATTTTATCATAGACAAACCATGCGTTATGGTGAAAACCCACATCAACAAGCTGCTTTTTATACGGAAAAAACACTGCAACCAGGGACGATTGCAGCTGCAACACAAATACAGGGTAAAGAGCTGTCTTATAATAATATAGCGGATGCCGATGCAGCACTTGAATGCGTCAAATCATTTACTGAACAACCTACTTGTGTCATTGTTAAGCATGCTAATCCTTGTGGAGTGGCGCAAGCAGAAAATATTTTTGTCGCCTATGATTTAGCTTATGCAACAGACCCAACTTCTGCCTTTGGCGGGATTATTGCTTTTAATCAAGAGCTGGATAAAAAAACAGCGGCTGAGATTATTAAACGCCAGTTTGTAGAAGTCATTATTGCACCAACTATTAGCGTAGATGCTAAAACTGTTCTAGCAGAAAAAAAGAATATTCGGGTGCTGGAATGTGGTGAATGGGATAGTGGGATTAAAGCTGAACTGGATTTTAAACGGGTTGCTAACGGCTTATTAGTGCAGGAGAAAGATCAAGGCACTATTTCTCAAGCAAATATTAAAGTCGTCAGTAAAAAACAACCTACGGAACAACAAATGGCTGATATGTTATTTGCCTGGAAGGTGGGTAAGTTTGTAAAATCAAATGCCATTGTTTATTGCAAAAATGGACAGACTATTGGTGTTGGTGCAGGGCAAATGAGCCGAGTTTATTCAGCCAGGATTGCAGGAATAAAGGCAGCGGATGAAGGCTTGGTTGTTAAAGGTTCAGCAATGGCTTCTGATGCTTTTTTCCCCTTTAGGGATGGCATAGATGCAGCAGCAGAGGCAGGCATTTCCGCTATTATTCAGCCGGGTGGATCGATGCGAGACAATGAAGTGATTGAAGCAGCCGACGAACATGATATTACAATGGTGTTTACTGGAATGCGTCATTTTAGGCATTAATAAATCCTTCATTCTTGGGGATTGTAGGTTGGGTTAGCTTTTTGAGCGTAGCGAAAAAACGTAACCCAACGATACTGGGCTACCTATTCTAAATAAATTCAAATAAAGAGAAACTTAAATGAAAATCCTCATCATTGGTAGCGGAGGTCGTGAACATGCACTCGCTTGGAAAGTCCGACAATCAACAAAAGTTAGTTCTGTTTATGTCGCTCCAGGAAATGCCGGAACAGCACTAGAAGAAGGCATAGAAAATGTTTCTATTGATGTCAAAGATATTTCCACATTACTCAAATTTGCTCAACAAGAAAATATAGCATTAACTATTATTGGTCCAGAAGTTCCTCTTGTTGCAGGTATAGTCGATGTATTTACAAATGCAGGTTTAAAATGTTTTGGCCCCACTGCAAAAGCAGCACAGCTAGAAGGTTCAAAAACATACTGTAAAGACTTTATGGCAAGACATAACATTCCCACAGCGGAATATAAAACCTTTACAGAAAACCAGCCCGCAATTGAATATATTAAAAGTAAAGGCGCACCAATTGTTGTCAAAGCCGATGGCTTGGCAGCAGGAAAAGGCGTGATTGTTGCAGAAACAGAACAGCAAGCAATTGCAGCTGTTGAGGATATGCTGTCTGGAAATGGTTTTGGTGACGCAGGTCATCGTGTGGTCATAGAAGAATTTTTGGTTGGTGAAGAGGCAAGCTTCATCGTCATAACAGACGGTGACTTTGCATTACCAATGGCAAGTTCACAAGATCATAAGGCCAGAGATAATGGAGATAAAGGCCCCAATACTGGAGGGATGGGAGCTTATTCCCCTGCACCGATAGTGACTCCGGAAATCCATCAAAAAGTAATGGATGACATTATTAACCCGACTTTGCAAGGTATGCAGGCTGATGGTATTCCTTATACTGGTTTTCTCTATGCAGGTTTAATGATAGGCAAAGATGGTTCAATGAAAGTGCTGGAATACAATTGTCGTTTTGGAGATCCTGAGACTCAGCCGATTATGATGCGTTTAAAAAGTGATTTGGTAGAATTATGTTTAGCAGCTTTAGATAAAAATCTAAGTAATCTTTCAACGGAATGGGATGAGCGTCCAGCATTAGGAGTGGTGCTGGCATCCGGTGGCTATCCAGATAGTTATAACAAAGGAGATGTTATTTCTGGTTTGTCAGTGAACGAACAGGTAGATGCTAAAGTTTTTCATGCAGGAACCGCTGAGTCAAATGGCAATGTTATTACGTCTGGTGGACGTGTGCTTTGTGCCTGTGCTTTAGGAAGTGACATTGCGGATGCACAACAAAAAGCTTACAAATTAACTCGCCAAATCCATTGGGATAATGTTTTTTATCGAACCGATATTGGTTTTAAAGCAATCAATTAATAATTGCTAGGTAAAAAAAGGGCTTTAGTCCCGACGGGTAAGCAACAGGTCGTGGCTAAAGTTCTTTTCCATGAAAATTAAAATCACTGTATTAGTGTATTAATATCCCTTGTTTAACAGACCAAGTAGAATTAAGCACGAATACACAGTAAAATGGAGCTAGTTTAATTCTCTCCTTTCATTTCAATGAATACAAAAAAAATAGGTTTTATTGGTGCGGGTAATATGGCGTCCAGTTTGATTAATGGACTTATTGCCAGTGGACATTCCCCAAATCAACTTTGGGTATCAGATACTAATCAGTCTGCTTTGCAGGCAATGGCAACAAAATTAAAAGTTAATATTTCTTCTGATAATAAAGCATTGGTCAATGATGTCGATGTTGTTGTACTGGCTATCAAACCTCAAGTTTTGTATAGTGTTGCGAAAGAAATATCGGCTACGCTACTAAATAATAAGGAAGTATTAATTGTTTCAATTGCTGCGGGCATTTTACAAGAGAGTCTCGCTAAATGGTTGGGGGAAGACTGCGCGATCGTTCGCTGTATGCCAAATACACCGGCTCTGGTACTTACGGGTGCAACTGCGTTACATGCAAATAACTTAGTCAATACTGAACAAAAGAATTTGGCTGAAAATATTTTGCGATCTGTTGGGATTACGCTGTGGGTTGAGCATGAAAGTGAATTGGATGCTGTAACTGCTGTATCGGGAAGTGGTCCGGCTTATTATTTTTTATTGATGGAAGCAATGGAAAAAGCGGCACTTGAATTGGGACTTGATGAGAAAACAGCGAGACTATTAGTTCAGCAAACCGCTTTGGGTGCTGCTAAAATTGCTTTGGAATCTGATGAAACGACCTCTAAACTACGGCAACGTGTAACTTCGCCTGGTGGAACAACAGAACAAGCAATAAAAACATTTGAGGAGGGTAACTTTTCTCAATTAGTTTCAAAAGCCCTGCATGCAGCAAGGGATCGATCAACTGAAATGTCAAAAGAATTAGGAGAACAATAATGGGATCAAGTTATATGACAGACCCAGTCATCTTTTTAATTGATACCTTGGTATCACTGTATATATTAGCGATTGTAATACGCTTTTTATTACAGTGGGTAAAGGCTGATTTTTATAATCCCATTTCGCAATTTCTGGTGAAAATAACGCATCCGCCTTTGAAATTACTGCGTCGATTTGTTCCTTCTATCGGCAAAATAGATACTTCTTCTATCGTGTTGGCGCTGGGTCTACAGATGATAGCTGACTTTTCAATTTTAATGTTGAAAGGGGTCACTGTTAGTATTCCAGCTTTGGTTATTGTGTCATTTACCCAATTGGTCACATTGCTATTGAATGTTTTTGTTTTTGCTGTTTTTGCCCGAGCTATTCTTAGCTGGTTTGACCCAGGGAATTACAATCCAGCAAGTTCTTTATTGCAGAGTTTAACTGAACCCCTTTTGAGTTTATGCCGGAAACTAATACCTGATCTAGGTGGAATGGATTTATCACCATTGGCTGCTTTGCTCTTTTTACAGCTTACAAAAATGATGATTTTACCGCCCTTGAATCAACTAGCAACACTCATTGGCTAGCATACAACTAAATGACTCCAGAACAATTTAACAAGTATGCTCAACAAGGCTACAATCGGATACCCATTAGTCGAGAAGTTTTTGCAGATTTAGATACGCCATTAAGTGCTTATCTTAAAGTAGCAGATGGTGCTTATTCTTATCTGTTTGAATCAGTGCATGGTGGAGAGCAATGGGGGCGTTATTCAATTATTGGTTTACCTTGCAAGACATGGGTAAAAATAACTGGAGAGGAAGTTACTTTAGAAAAACAGGGTGAAAAAGTCGAAAAATTTACTCATCCAGAACCTTTAGTGTGGATTGAAGAATTTAGACAACGCTATAAAGTCCCAGATATAGAAGGGCTTCCCCGTTTTAACGGAGGGCTGGTTGGTTATTTTGGCTATGAAACCATTGGCTATATTGAACCCCGTTTAAAATCATCCGGCAAAGAAGATCCGATTGGTAACCCGGATATTCTATTGATGGTTTCAGAAGAAATGCTGATCTTCGATAATTTGTCAGGTAAGGTTTTAGTGTTAACGCATGCAAATCCTTCGGAGGATCTTGCCTATGAAAATGCACAAATACGACTGGATGTTTTAATTGAGCGATTGAGAAATTCAACAGCAATATCTGATTCAACAAGCTCATTCAAGCAAGTGAAAGAGACTGATTTTATATCAGGGTTTACCCAGCAAGGGTATGAAAATGCCGTTCTAAAAGTTAAAGATTATATTGTGGCTGGGGATGTAATGCAGGTTGTTATTTCTCAACGTATGTCGATTCCGTATTCTGCGACTGCTCTGAGTTTATATCGCGCTTTGCGTTGTTTAAATCCATCGCCCTATATGTATTATCTAAATCTGGATGATTTTCATATTGTCGGTTCATCACCAGAAATTTTAGCTAGGTTAGAAGACGGAAAAGTAACGGTTCGACCTATTGCTGGAACCAGACCTCGTGGTGCTACACCAGAACAAGATATCGCGTTAGAAAAGGAGTTGTTAGCCGATCCAAAAGAATTAGCTGAACACTTGATGCTGATAGATTTAGGAAGAAATGATGCTGGGCGAGTGGCTAAAACGGGTACGGTTAATCTTACCGACAAGATGTCTATAGAACGCTATTCTCATGTGATGCATATTGTTTCAAATGTAACCGGAGAATTACAAGAGGGCAAAGATGCCTTTGATGTGTTGGCAGCGACCTTCCCGGCAGGAACGGTTAGTGGTGCGCCTAAAATAAGAGCAATGGAAATTATTGATGAGTTAGAACCTGTTAAACGAGGTGTCTATTCTGGGGCGATTGGTTATATTTCTTGGTCAGGCAATATGGATACTGCAATTACAATAAGAACGGCAGTCATAAAAGATAAAACACTGCATATTCAAGCAGGTGCCGGGATTGTTTATGATTCAGTACCAAGAAATGAATGGGATGAAACGATGAATAAAGGACGCGCAATATTCCGTGCTGTTGCCATGGCTGAGGCTGGGTTAGATGGAGAGAAGTCGTCATGACAGTAAAAGTCATCATGGTCGATAATTATGATTCCTTTACTTATAACTTAGTGCAATATTTTGGAGAATTGGGTGCACAAGTAAAAGTTGTACGTAATGATGAGCTGACCGTTGAAGAGTTAAACCAGCTCCCTGTTGATAAAATTGTTATTTCTCCTGGCCCCTGTACACCAAAAGAAGCTGGTATTTCTGTAGAGACTATTTTAAAGTTTGCAGGCGAAAAACCAATTTTAGGCGTGTGCTTAGGTCATCAGAGCATAGCGCATGCGTTTGGTGGAAATATAGTTCATGCTAAAAGTATTATGCATGGCAAAACATCCCCTGTTTTTCACCAAAATAGCGGTGTTTTTAAAGGATTAAATAACCCTTTTATTGCAACGCGCTACCATTCTTTAGTGATCGATCAGCAGTCATTACCCGATTGTCTTGAAGTAACGGCTTGGACAGAGGATGAGGAAGGGAATATTGATGAGATCATGGGAGTCAGACATAAAGAACTAGACATAGAAGGGGTGCAATTTCATCCTGAATCTATTTTGACCGAGCATGGACATGACATGCTAAAAAATTTTTTAGATTAATAAGCATATAGAAATGACAATCCAGCAGGCTCTTAATAAACTACTCGATAAAGAGGATTTAACAGCGGATGAAATGCATGTTGTTATGCGTATTATTATGAGCGGTGGAGCAACCGATGCCCAAATAGGTGGTTTTCTTATTGGCTTACGCTGCAAGGGTGAAAGTATTGATGAAATTACAGCGGCTGCGGCTGTTATGCGAGAGTTGGCAACTAAAGTTAAAATTTCTGGTGATCATGTAATTGATACTTGTGGAACGGGAGGTGATGGAGCAAACACATTTAATATTTCGACAACTTGTGCATTTGTAGTGGCAGCGGCGGGTGGGAAAGTCGCAAAGCACGGCAATCGTTCAGTATCCAGCAGTTCAGGTAGTGCCGATGTATTAGAGGTTGCTGGTGTTAATCTTGATTTATCAGCTGAACAAGTAACGCAATGTGTTGATGAAATAGGCGTTGGCTTTTTGTTTGCACCAAAACATCATAGTGCGATGAAATATGCCATTGGACCAAGAAAAGAAATGGGAGTGAGGACGTTATTCAATTTACTCGGTCCGCTCTCGAATCCGGCAGAAACGGCTAATCAGTTAATTGGTGTTTTTTCTTCGGAATGGGTAGAGCCTTTGGCTCAAGTTTTAAAAAAGCTTGGTAGTCAACACGTTCTAATTGTTAATGCAGAAGATGGGCTGGATGAAATTAGTATTGCATCGGCATCAAATATAGCTGAATTAAAAGAAGGGATCGTTTCAACTTATCAGATAACACCAGAGCAATTTGGGTTACAAAGAGCTAGCCTTGATTCACTTGCTGTTAATGATGCTACATCGAGTTTAACGGTGTTAAGATCCGTGTTAAATAACCAACAAGGTGCGGCAAAAGATATTGTTGTGTTAAATGCCGGTGCAGCTATTTATGCTGCAAATCTTGTTGCTACGCTCGAAGCGGGTATAGAAAAAGCACAAAAAGTGATTGAAAATACTGCTGCACTAGAAAAATTTAACAAGTTTATTACTTATACAAACCAGATCTAGCTTAACCCTTTTATTATTTTTCCTGCCTAATGACTGATACCCCCGATATTTTAAATAAAATACTTTCAAGAAAAGCAGAAGAAGTTGCTAGTCGAAAACAACGTGTACCACTAGAAACATTACAAGAAATAGCCAGTGGCACAGAAAATCCAAGAGGTTTTGCAGCAGCATTGCAAAGTAAAATGCAAACAAAAAAACCTGCGATTATTGCTGAAATTAAAAAAGCATCTCCCAGTAAGGGCGTTATTAGAGAGAACTTTAAGCCGTTGGAAATTGCCCAGGATTATGCCATGAACGGCGCTACTTGTTTATCTATACTAACGGATAAAGATTTTTTTCAAGGCTCTGAAGCATACTTACAAAAAGCAAGAGAAAACTGCCCTTTACCGGTTTTAAGAAAAGATTTTATGATTGACCCCTATCAGATTTATGAGTCTCGTGCATTAGGCGCTGACTGTATTTTGCTGATAGTTGCCGCTTTAGAAAACGACCTGATGCACGAATTAGCCAATACGTCAAAAGAGCTTGGGATGGATGTTTTGGTTGAAACGCATAATGCAGAAGAGATAAAATGTGCATTAACACTAGACACAAAACTCATAGGAATTAATAATCGAAATTTAAAAACGTTTGAAACATCTTTACAAACGACATTAGATCTTCAACAAGATATTCCAAGTGATCGTTTAATTATTACTGAAAGTGGCATTCATACGAAAGAAGATGTACGGTTGATGCTAGATAATGAAATTTATACTTTTTTGGTAGGCGAAGCATTTATGAAAGCAGAATTTCCTGGGAAAAAAATGCGAGAACTTTTTTCTTTGTGAATTTATTCGAACCTATAGAACATATGATTGTCCACAGTTTCAAAATAAATTTAGCTTTATAGGTCATTGCTTATTTTTAATTAATTTACTTAGGCTTAAGAATTAAATACAATCTAGAAAAAACCAGGAACCCCTTGTTTTTATTGCAGAGTGTACTATTCTTAAATCATGTGTTCCATAAAAAACCCTCAATAATTCAGTGAACTTTGTCGATTCTCAAACCTCATATCCAGTCACTTTAGAAATTAGTTACAATTCTAATTTGGTCATCCTATCGATAGTTATTGCTGTGCTTGCAGCATTTTCAGCTTTTGCTACTTCAGAGCGTGTACGTGCCTCTTCTACAACTTTAGGAAAAGTGTTTTGGGTGATGCTCGGTGCCACTGCATTAGGGGGTGGTATATGGGCGATGCATCTTATTGGGTTGCTAGCACTCGTTATTCCCATTCCGGTCTCATTCGACATTAAAACAACATTACTTTCTATAGTACCTGCAATTTTTGCTAGTACTATTGTTTTATGGCAAATGAATCATTCCTTCAGTCGAACGAAATTATTGTGGTGTGGTGTTTTGATTGGAGCATCAATGGTTTTTATGCATCATATTGGTGTGATGAGTATGGAATTAAATGCTCGAATGTTACATTCAAGAGCCAGTTTTAATCTATCTTTGATTGTTGCGATTATTTTTTCAATTGCTGCATTTAGGTTGTATTTTAAAAACCCTCAACAGAATAATTATCATTTTTTTAGTAAAAGGCAAATTATTAGCTCTATCCTTATGGGATTTGCAGCAGTAGGTGCTCATTATATTGAAATGCAAGCAGTTAATTTTGTACCAGCTACAATTACGGATCACTATATTACAGGAGTAGATTCAATAGTTCTATCTGCGGTGATTAGCCTTGTTGTTCTTGTGCTTTTGGCCTTTGTGCTTTTTGTTCCTCATATGTTACGTTTTAAACAAATGGCTCTTGCTTTACAAGATAATGATAAAAACCTGGAAATTGCTGCAATAGCTTTTCAAACTCATGAAGGTATCATGATTACTGATAAGAATTCCAAGATTGTCCGTGTTAATGAGGCATTCACAAGGATAACAGGTTATGAAGAAACAGATGTCATAGGAGAAACACCTAAACTATTAAAATCCAGTAAACACGATGAGCAATTTTATAACGATATTCGAAATTCAGTCGTTGAAGATGGAAAATGGAGTGGAGAGATTTGGAATCGGAGGAAAAATGGAAAAATTTATCCTGAATGGCGAACAATTACTGCAGTAAAAGATAAAAAAGAAGTAATCACTCATTATATTTCAACTTTTTCTGATATTACGAAATTAAAACAAGCAGAAAAAGAAATTGAAAACCTAGTGTTTTATGACCCATTAACTGCGTTACCTAATAGGCGCTTATTACAGGAACGTTTAGAGCATGAGCTTAAAATCGCGAGACGTTATCAGCGAGCGGGTATTTTATTTTTTCTTGACCTAGATCGGTTTAAAAATATTAACGATTCATTGGGGCATTCAGTAGGTGACAAATTACTGATAGAAACAGCAGATCGATTAAAAACTTTATTAAGAGATACCGACACGGCTGTTCGGCTGGGGGGGGATGAGTTTGTCATATTAGCCAATGCTCAGGACGGTATACACAGCGATATAATTGACCAATCAAGAGTGATTGCAGAAAAAATACTTAATATTATTAGCACGGCGTATTTAATTGATACCCATGAGTTATATATTTCAGCCAGTATTGGAATAACCTTATATACAGGTCTGGATGAAACAGTAGAAATATTACTACAAAGAGCCGATACAGCCATGTATCAGGCAAAAAATGCAGGCAGAAATACCTATTGTTTTTATCAGAATAGCATGCAAAAGACAGCTGATAAGCGATTAAAAATGGAAAGAAGCTTGCGTGATGCTATTGAAAAAGGAGAGTTAAGCCTTCATTATCAACCACAATTTTCCAGCAAAAACAAAATTATTGCCGCGGAAGCCTTAATTCGTTGGAATAACTCTGAATTAGGTATGATATCTCCAATGGATTTTATTCCTTTAGCAGAAGAAACGGGTTTAATTATTCCTATCGGTAAATGGGTGCTAGAAACCGTGTGTGAACAAATTATTCAATGGGAAAAACTGGATATCCATATTCCTCATGTTGCAATAAATATAAGTGCCAAACAGTTTCATCATGCAGATTTCGTTTCCATTTTGATTCAGACATTATTTGAAAAGGAAATTGATCCTGAAAGAATAATGCTGGAAATTACAGAAGGTGTTTTTTTAGAAAGTTTTGAAGATGTTAAAGACAAAATGGATGTTCTGAAAAAAAGTGGCTTTAGTTTTTCTATTGATGATTTTGGGACAGGCTATTCATCGTTGACCTATTTGAAACGATTATCTTTCGATCAGCTTAAAATTGATCAGACACTTATCCGTGGACTCATTAACCATCCGGGTGATGAAGCTATTATTAAGGCAATTATTGTTATGGCAAAGGGGTTAAAGCTCAATGTTGTAGCGGAGGGTGTGGAAACAGGTCGTCATTTAACTCACTTATCTCGTCATGGATGTCACCTTTATCAAGGCTATTATTTCAGCCAACCTTTGTCTGCTTCAATGTTTTGTGAATATGTGAAGCAACATTCTTATACAGTCGAACAAATAGCAAATTTGCAATCTCGTTTGTAGCTATACTTCACGCGGTCACGGATGCGGAATTTATATCGAGTTGATTTTTGTCGATAGCAAGACGCTGAAATGGGCGCATAGCAGGCTACGCAACCATTTCTGCAACGCAGTCTATCGGCAAAAATCGACCGAAAGAAATCCTCATCCGTGACCGCGTGAAGTATAATAGAGCTTTAGCATAAAAGCTTTAATGTGAGGAACAGAGTATAATCCGTATTCAGATTTGGTCGGGAACAATACGGAAAGAATGCATTATTTAGAACCTAATAAAGATTATCGAGACTCAACATTAAGAGAAAATAGTGAATTATCAGTCAATGAATTAAAGTCTGATGCTGAAAAACATTATGATGATTGCTATAGGGATTATTTATTTGCCTGGTGTAATAGGGAAAACCTAGCTTTACATTACGGATATTGGGATAAAAATACAACTTCACATCATCAAGCGTTAATTAACAAAAACCAGGTTTTATACAATTTAGCAGGGATTTCTTCAACTGATCATGTATTAGATGCTGGTTGTGGAATTGGTGGAAGCTCAATTTGGATGGCAAAAAAGCATAACAACCGAGTCACGGCAATTACGATCAGTAAGCAACAGGCTCTTTACGCAAAAAAGCATTCGGAAAGACAAGGCGTATCAGATAAAACTAAATTTGAAGTGTCTGACTTTTGTGACACGCCATTTGAGGATGAAACATTTGATGTAATATGGGGCTTGGAGAGTGTATGCCATGCGTTAAGAAAAAACGATTTTTTACAAGAAGCCTATCGTTTGCTCCGACCTGGAGGGCGAATTGTTATTTGTGATGGTTTTATACTTCGAAGAGAATTTACCGATGAGGAATGGCAGGATATTGTGACTTGCTTAAATGGTTGGGCTGTTCCTAATTTATGTTCTCGAAAAGAATTTATAGAGTTGTTAGAACAGAATCAATTTCAACAGATAGCCTATAAAGATATTACAGCAGAAACATTGCCATCAGCGGATTACATGTTTAAAGTCGCAAAACGATTAAAACCAGTACAACAGATTAGCCAATGGTTAGGCTTACGCACCAAGGCACAAACAGCAAACTTTAAGGTCGGGTTGGCTCAACATCGATTATTTACCGATCAATTAGTTGAATATGGTATTTTTACAGCAATAAAAAATTAGAGGAATATCTTTGAGCCTAAATAAATCAGTTGAATCACGGTTTCTAGCACAAGACATTGATTCCACAGCACTTCAAAAAAATACTCGCTTAACCGAATGGGTGAAGCTAAGATTTTTTTAAAGCACTGTGAAACCAATGTCTTGCACTATAATTCTATTCTCAACTGATTTTTTTAGGTTGAATCACCTCATTGATTTAGAAAATTAATTGTTGAGTGTTTTATCTTTTTGCTTGAATCCAAAGAAATTTATAACTTTTTTTGTCAAATGCATTGCTGGTATAGCTCCTCCTATTGCAACTGCGTCAACTAGGCAATACCAAGCAGCAACTCCACTAGGAGGGTTACCTTGTGTTAATGTTGATGCAGGATCAATGGCCGCCCAATTCCAGGTTCCTAATGACGTACCAATAATTTCTACCCAGGTTGTAATAAAGAAAGCGCCTAAATAAACCATGGGAGAGCGACCTTTAAATAAATAAAGTAAATAGATACAAAACAAAATGGTACCAATTTCATCTTTTCTCCCAATTGTTTCGGTTAATACCAATAGAGACCAAGCACAGCCAACGATAACAACAAACACTGTTATATTGCGGGCATATTTCAAAAAAATACTTGTACGTCCTAATACAACAGCTGTTAAATAGACAATGCCATGACCTGGTGGAACAAAGGCGGGTACATTTTCTAGGCGATAGGTATAGCCAGCCATAAAAATAGAGGCGAAGTTTTCTCCAATGGTTGCAAAGGTTACAGCGATTAGAACTTGAGCGCGGACGTATTTACACTCACCGTATAACAAAGCAATTAAAGATATCCAGCCAGCAATGCCTAAGGCATATTGCAGTTCCATGCTAGCTACGGAATCTATTGCAAAACATAATGCAACAGCAACAAAAGCGTAGGTAACGATGAAATAATCCCTATTATTATGATTAATTTCAATATTTTTACTGGGAAAATGTTTTAGCAACCTGCTCACCTTGTAACATCATCCTAGAAAAATCAGTTGAACACGGAATCAATATCTTGTTCTAGAAACCGTGGGCAACTGTTTTTCTATGATCATAGACGTTAAATAAAAATAAAAGCAACTAAAGTATATCTTATTGCTTTTCCGATAAAAATGATAAAACTTGAAAGTAAAAAGGGTAATTTTAACCACCCTCCTGCAAAACATAAACCATCGCCTACAATGGGCAACCATGAGAAGAATAATGTCCATACTCCCCATCGCCTTACTAAATCAAGAGACTTTTGTTTATTATTTGGCAGTATTTGAGTGGCAGGAAACTTTTTTGCAGCTAAAGTGCCAAGAAACCAAGTAGTCAGAGCACCTAACGTATTGCCAATGGTTGCAATTAGGACAAGAGTTTCTTCATTAAATTCTTTTTCAGAAATCAAGTACGCTAAAACGGCTTCTGAGCCACCGGGGGCGATCGTTGACGAAATAAACGCGCTGATAAAAAGTCCCCACAGCCCAATTGATTCATCTAGCATTTTATTGTTTCCACAAAAAAGCCCCTGATACATAAATTATCAGAGGCTTTTTGGTTTATTGTATTATTTGTCAGGAAGATTTTTAGTTTTATTTGAAGAAATTAGATTGATTAATTGAGTAACCAACTTTGCAACAAGTCCAATTCCTTTCGCTATCAATTCAAAAATTTCATTGATAACTTCACTAAAAGCCATTCCCTTAAATTTTCTTGCTAATAATGGGGCAACAATTAAGCCAGCCGCTAAACCAATAATTGTTATGCCTGAAATGAATGGTTCATTTGCTTGAGCATCAATTTTATCCTGCTTCTTTTTGGCATCAGCTTTATCCTTAGACGATACATTTACCTGTGCAATGCTCTCACTATAATCATCTTGAATAACATAAGCCGAAACACCAGGGATGCTGGGTAAATCACCACTACCTTTACCAATTTTTAACTGCGCTTTCATCCCTTTTTCCATATGCTGAGAAATATCGCAGTGAACTAGATAAGTCTTATCATTAGGAGGAAAAATCAAAGTACCAGAAACTTTACCAGGTCCGGTGACTTCTAGATGAAACATACCTTTAGGATATAAATATTTAGGCAAACCATGCATCATCCATTGGTGACGGACATTGTCATCATTAATAAAATTAACTGTTAACTTAGTGCAGGGTTCGAAATGAAATTCCTGTTTATCAAACGCAAACATTCTGCCAGGAAATTTTTCTGAATATTTATGTCCTGCATGGACAGTGATTTCTTTAGTTGCCTCAATACTATCGCAACCTCCAGGTAAGGTGTCAGTATTTTGCCCCATGACCATGCCGCCATCCATGTCCATGAAATGTCCGTCTCCATGATCCATTAAGAGATCAGAATGATCTAAAAACTCTTTTTCAGCGTATGCAGGTAAGGAAACCATTGACGCTAATATTGAACTAATAAATATTTTACGCATTTTGATTTCCTCCTTTAGTCATAGCTATAATTTTTTCACGGTTTAAAAAGAGTAAATAGGCAATGATTCCTAGAATTAACCCAAATATAAAGTTACTAATTGAATCATCGGCAGGTTGCTCTGTTTCGGCACCTAAAGGTTTGGGGCCTTCTTCGACAGCAACTGCTGGACTTGCAGGAGGTGCTTTATAAGCTTTACCATCAATCTCACCTAGACTATTCCAGGCATCAATACCTTGCCATACAGGGTATTTTCTATCGTGGAATGCTTTGGTGAATAAGGGAGTGATATCTTCACCAATTCCCATCGGTAATCCCACTTCATTCAAGTATTTTTTATAAGCTAAAGCACTTACGTTGCCACCTGGGTTCATACCATTAGTGGTAATGCCTTTTTCTCTATGGTCATGAAAAATCCAGATACCTTGCCCATAACTATGTAATCCATCATCTTTTGTGCTAATTTTTAAGTCATTACGTTGCGCTGGAGCAATGTCATAAATATCACGCATAATCTGCGCTTGTGGATTATGTTCGACACCATCATAGTGCGTGATAGTTCCTTTATGTCCGTGGGTATGCAATGCCAAGGTTTCGCCAGCACTATTAAAAACACGATACTTAATGTTTTTATCTGGCTCGGCAACGATCATCGACTCTCTTAATGTATATGGGAAAGAACGACCATTTAGTGTGTAATAATCCTCTGTTGAATCAGTCATATCATATTCACGATTCATTTTTTTCGCAATTAAGCGAGGATCATTTGATTGTTGAATAATATCATGTAATTCTTTGTCCAATGCATGGTAATGCAAATCGTATTCGCTATCATATTTTTCAAGAACAGCTTTGGAGGGGTGTCTAACTTGACTGCCTCCAACATTAAAGGTTTGTACCCAGTTATTTGGACGATTTTCTTCAACAATAAACATTCCCACCAAGCCCATAGCTAAATGAACATGAGTTTGGACATGACAGTGATAAACGAAAGTTCCAGGTTGTCTGGGTCTGATTTCGTATGTTTTACTACCTCCTGGTAATACAAACTTATCACTGGTTTGAGGAACTCCGTCATTTCCTTCACCTGCATTGTCTATCCAAGGATGGTCTACTCCATGCAAATGAATGGTATGAGGAAAATAATGAGTATTTTCCAAGTGTATCCAAACAGTATCGCCTTGTTCAACGCGAATAGGGGGAGATGGAGCTCTCAAAAGTGGATTAGCATCTGTACCGACAAAACTATTGGTTGCCATGCCACGTGATTTTGGTGCAAATACCCACATGCCGGGCTGGATACCTGGAGCCATGTCAAAAGTTGGAACAAATCCATCGAAATCAGGTGAGTGACCATTGAGTTCTGCTACTTCAAGTTTAATAATGATATGGTCAGGGTCGCCATCGCCATCAATATCATTTTTTTTGATGATGGCATCTGCTGCGTAATAGGTATTCATCAATGTATCCATTGAAATATTATTCGTACCTTTTACTTCTGCAGCTATTTGTGATGGATTATCTGGGGTGCAGCGTAATGATTCTTGTATATCAACGCCATCAATTTTTTGTGTTTTACGCCATTCTGGATCAATAGAGCCACTACAAAGTGTCTCTACATCACCTTTATCTACTTCAACTGTTTTAGGTAAACCGACTGCCGCTGATGCCAAAAATGGCATCAGCATAGCAACAGTACCCAAAAGATGACTTAAGGGATGTTTGTGCATTATATATACCTTTGGGGTTGCTTATTTAAGACTTGTAGCATTTCCAAGAGCCTTATCAACTTTATTTTTAAATCCTTCATTTGACAGGTAAAAAACATATAGACCTGCTAAAGCAACGAGCAAGTACATTAACAGTGTGCCCATGCTTGTGGGTACGCCTGTTCCAGCTTTAAAGGACATGTGTGCGTCCAGTCTATCATCTGGGCCCGTGCCAGTACCTTTATGTAATGTGATGTGTATTAAGTATTTACCCGCTTCTGCAACACCATTTGGTAAAGTTAAAACGACAGTCCCTGATTTATGTTTTTTTGCTTCCTGAAAGAATACTCTAGTACCTTCTGGCTCTTTGGTTACTTCAAATTCAACAGCCATATTTCGGTATCTAATATCCTGATAATCGAAAACTAATTGTGTGTTTGAATTTATATTTGGCAAACTGCCGCAGAATTCATCTCCTGGGTAATCCACAGATTGATAAGCTGTATAATGAATCCAGTGATCTGGCTCTAGTTCAAATTTACACTGATCTGTATCTGTGCCAGCCGCTCCCCCATGCGCCCAAAGGGCCGATGAAAGTAATAACCCTAGAAGACCGAGTAATACTTTTCTTAATGTTTTAATTTTATTCATATATTCCTTCCAGTTTTTTTATATTTATAGTATTTTATCAGATTATTTGTCACTACTAATTGCAAGGGTATAGTAACTGAAAGTAGCAGGTTTAACTAGTACATTACGCAATGCAAAAAAAAAATAAATATGTTAGGAATGGAAAATAAATAACTTATATATTCTCACTTGCTTTTTCGCCCCTCTTGATCCGTGTAGCAACAGTTACGTAGCTTGCCATGCGCCTGTTGCTACACAGATCAAGACAAACAAAAATTCTGCGTGATAATGTAGAACTTATTTATTTTTCATTCCTTAGGAAAGAAAAATTTTAAAATTTGTTGCCCATAGTTGTAACACAAGTAATTAATTTTACGTTGCAAGAAAGCAAATTTTAGATCAAAGAATAGATTATTATTAATTCATAAACGGGTTTTAAAATTTGCCTATTTATATGCCTTTACGTAGACTTTAGGGTGATTTTAATTTGATTGGGGAAAAAATGTCTTTTTTACGTGAATCTTCCGCATGGCTTGAACTAAAAAAGCACCATAAAGAAATTGGCAACCAGTCAATGAAAGAACAATTTGCTTCTGATAGTGAACGCTTTAATAAACTTTCAATACGTTTTGAAAACATTCTTTTTGATTTTTCAAAGAATAGAATTACTAGTGATACATTGCCTCTTTTAATTAAATTGGCAGAACAGGCGCAACTTGCTGAAAAAACTGAGGCTGTATTTTCTGGTGAAATTGTTAATCCCACTGAAAATAGAGCTGTTTTACACACAGCCCTTAGAAATAGAAGTAATAAGCCCGTTTTTTATCAAGGAAAAGATGTTATGCCTGATGTTAACCGAGTGCTTACCAAAATGCGTGTTTTTTCGGATAAAGTCAGGTCTGGGGAATGGCGTGGATATACAAATAAACCAATAACGGACGTCGTTAATATAGGTATTGGGGGGTCTGATTTAGGGCCTAAAATGGTGACAACAGCTCTTGAACCTTATTCTACTCCAAACTTACAGTCACATTTTGTTTCGAATGTTGATCAAACGGATATCATAACTACTTTGAAGCGTTTAAATCCAGAAACGACTCTTTTTTTGATAGCTTCAAAAGCATTTGATACTAAGGAAACGATGACTAATGCTCATAGCGCACGGAAATGGGTGCTAAATTCGGCATTTGACAAGTCAGCAATTGAAAAACATTTCGTTGCTATTTCCACCCACAAAGAAAATGTAGCAGCTTTTGGGATTAATCTGGACAATATGTTTACCTTTTGGAAATGGGTAGGTGGGCGTTATTCATTATGGTCTGCAATCGGGCTATCTATTGCTATTTCGATTGGGATGGACAATTTTGAAGAGCTGTTGATGGGTGCTCATCTTGCAGATCAACATTTTCGCGAAACACCTTTGGAAAAAAATATACCTGTCACTATGGCACTTTTAGGCGTTTGGTATAACAATTTCTTTAAAGTTGAGTCACATTGCTTGCTTCCCTATGATCAATCGCTTTATTTTTTCGCTGATTATTTTCAACAAGGCGATATGGAAAGTAATGGTAAATCAGTTACTGTCGATGGTAAGCAGATTGATTACAATACAGGCCCCATTATTTGGGGTCAAACGGGTACTAATGGACAACATGCGTTTTACCAATTAATACATCAGGGGACGAAACTCATTCCTTGTGATTTTTTGGCGGCAGCTCAAGGGCATTATGATTCACCCATTCATCATGATATTCTAATATCAAATTTTTTGGCACAACCCGAAGCACTAATGAATGGGAAAACTCAGATAGAAGTTGAACGGGACATTGGCAACAAAGACCCTCTTTTGGTTAAGGCAAAAGTTTTCTTAGGCAATAAACCATCAAACTCATTTTTATATAAAAAATTAACCCCTCGAACCTTAGGCACATTGCTCGCATTTTATGAGCATAAAATTTTTGTCCAAGGTGTCATTTGGAATATTAATTCTTTTGATCAATGGGGGGTGGAGCTTGGAAAGGTTTTAGCAAAAGCTATTTTACCAGAACTAAAAAGTGGTGAAGCAATTTCAACCCATGACTCCTCTACAAATGCTTTAATAAATACCTACAAGAAATTTCGCGATGAACAACGGGCTATTTGAATTTACGCATGACTAGAAAAAAAGACATACAGTTGCGCTGTTTTTTTATCAGTCTACTTCTGGAATTAATTCTGAGTTCATGTTCCGATTATTCCTCATCACATATAGGCTTTTCAAAACTTGAGCAAATAAAAAGTGAAGGAGAATTAAAGGTACTTACCCGATATAGCCCAACCACATATTACGAAACGCAAGAAGGAATAAGAGGATTAGAGTACGAGTTAGCTGTTTTGTTCGCTAAACATTTAAATGTAAAGGTAAAATTTATTATTCCTAGCTCTTTTGAGGAGGTTATAACACAAATATCAGAAGGTAAAGCTGATATTGCAGCTGCTGGGCTTACAATAACTGAACAACGCCAACAACAGGTTCGATTTGGTACTTCTTACCAATCGATAACAGAACAAATAATATATAGATCCGATGCAAAAAAACCTAAAAACATACCGGATCTAAAACATGGAATCCTTGAAATAACCCAAGGAACCAGTTATTTAGAGAGTTTAACAAAAATCCAGTCCAAGCACCCTGATCTTAGTTGGAATGTTAATTCAGAACAGACGACTAATGGTTTAATGTATTTAGTCAATGAAGGTCTAATAGACTACACCATTGCTGATTCTCATCAAGCTAGAAGAGTTAAGCGATTTTATCCAAAATTGAGTATTGCCTTTGATATTTCTGATAAACGTAAACTTGCTTGGGCATTAGCGCTTTCAGATGATCATAGTCTCTATGATGAAGTCGATAGTTTTTTTACGAAAATAAAAAAAGATAAAACGCTCGATCATTTACTCGATAAATATTATGGAAATGCAGACAATTTAAATTATGTTGGTAATTGTACATTTAGGCAACATATAAAAAGTCGTCTTATTGAATATGAGCCTTTTTTTAGGGAACAAGAAAAAATACATGCTATTGATTGGAGGTTACTGGCAGCTATAGGTTATCAAGAATCACATTGGCTGTCTGACGCTATATCGCCGACAGGAGTAAAAGGGTTGATGATGTTGACTAGAGATACTGCCAAGCAAGTGGGTGTTGCTGATAGGACAGATCCACAGCAAAGTATTATTGGTGGTGCCTTATATTTTAAAGAAATGCTCACGATAATGACTAAAAATATACCTGAGCCAGATCGAACGTGGCTGGCGTTGGCATCGTACAATATCGGTTTTGGGCATTTGAATGATGCAAGATCGTTAACCAAAAAAAGAAACGGAAATCCAAATAAATGGTTGGATGTTAAAAAGTCACTGCCTCTTTTAGGCGAGGAAAAATGGTATAAACAAACCAAGTATGGTTATGCTAGGGGAGGAGAGCCTGTTCGGTATGTCGATAATATTCGTAGTTATTACGATTTGTTAGTTTGGTTAACGGAAGAGAATAAAATTGAAAAAAAAGTGATGGCTTTAAAATCGGAAAAGCCACAAATAGCAGGTAATGAAATACCTAACTCTAAACCCCCTGTTTTGTGATTAATAATTGGCTTCACAATTCCAGCTTGAATTTTAGGGATTAAAAATTGATTGGCAAGCTTATTTAAATCCTAATCCTGTCTATACTTTAAAAGAATATATCTTTAAAGTAGGAAAATTATGACAGATATTGCCCAACAACAGGCAGCTTATAATAAAATCCTGGCTAACCCTAATATTGATGAATATATTTTCATTTTTTTAGTAGCGGCTAGTTTTATTGGCGAATTAGTATTAGATAATTCATTAGTCTTTGGTTTTTTTTATTGGTTGCTTATTACTCCTTTGTTTTTTTTAGCGTCTATTTTAAGTGAGAAAGTTAAAACCTTCAGAACAGGACGTGAAACTGCCCATTTAATACGATACGAACTTTTTTATTGGGGCAGCGCATTTATAGCCGTTATTTTGGTTTTTTTTCTTTGGGATGCTAATCGAATTGCTCCTTATGAGGCAAGCACAATCATTCATATCATATTAGCTCATACTTTATTTTTAAGCGGGATTGTATTGGGATTACGTTTTTATTTAGTTGGAATTCTGCTTTTTTCAACAGCAGCGCTAAATATTATGACGGATTTTTCTTTGAATTTTAGTTTGGACTTATTAATGATCGGATTGGTTGTCTGGTTAGGGTTAAAGGTTAAAAATCAATTTATCTTGCCTATCTTGAAAAGAGAGACTGATTTTACAAAAAGCAAAGAGGGTTATCCTGAACAAGAACGGCGGAAGTAATTTAAAAACGATTGGTTAAATTTTATTAGCCAATTGCAGTGCTGATTGATACAACACTTTTTTCCTTGCCCCTGTGATCTCTACAGCCATTGACACGGTAGTTTTGATAGAACATTGTTGTAATAAAATTTGTAAAATCCTTTTTTGTTCGTCGGTTATTTCGCCAGCAGCTTTTTCTATGACAATACCTTCAACTAGCACGACAAATTCTCCCTTTTGTAAATTGGTATTATTTTTTATTAGTTGAAGGACATTATCTAGCGAGTCATTCACAACAGTTTCATAGAGTTTGGTTAATTCCTTGGCTAAAACAATGCGTCTATTGCCTTGTATGATTTCTGCTAAATCTTCAAGTGAGGCAACAATTCTATGGCTTGATTCATAAAAAACCCATGTGGTGGATTTATTTTTTTTTGTGTTGAAAAAAGTTTTTCTTGCAGAAGACGTTCGGGGTAAAAAACCTTCAAATGTAAATTTGCTAGTAGGTAATCCGGAGACGGATAAAGCCGCTATTAATGCACAGGCTCCTGGAATGGGGGATACCTCTATACCTTCTTGTTTTGCCAGTTTAACAAGGGGCATGCCAGGATCACTTAATAAAGGAGTGCCTGCATCTGATACCAAGGCGATAGAAAGCCCCTTTTTGATTTTTTCAATTAAATTTGGACTAATTTTTTCCTCATTATGTTGATGAAGCGAGATGAGTTTATTACTAATGGCATAATGTTGAAGTAACATTTTGACATGTCGAGTATCCTCGGCAGCGATCAAATCCACTTGTTTTAGCGTTTCAATTGCTCTATGGCTAAAATCAGCTAAATTGCCTATTGGTGTTGCAACAACGTATAATTTACCGCACATTTATATTTCCTTTAACTTATAAATTCAGTTGACCTCTGGAAAGATCAGTATCTTGTGCTAGAATCCAAGTTCAATTGAATTACTTGAACAAAGAGAAGTATCATCGTTAAGTTCTTAGTCCACTTTTTTCTCTGGTTAATTAAAAGGCTAGTCCATTCATGAAGCGCCATTATCTACTTTTTTCATTATTTATTTCATTAATGCTCGTTGGTTGTGCAACAGAGCCAGCACAACGATCATCATTTTCAAATCAAGTGAGCCAAGCTGATACTTATATGCAAAGAGGGCAGTATAAACAAGCAGCAAGTTTGTATCAATCACTTACCAGGACAATGCCCGAGCGTAGTGCTCAATTCAGTTTATTAGCAGGAGAAGCTTTTATACGGTCGGGTAATACACAATCCGCACAATTTCAATTAGAATCAATAAACCCAACGTTACTATTGGGTATTGAACGAAATAGATTAAATTTGTTGCATGCCCAAGTTAAGCTTAGTAATGGAGAGGCAGAACAATCTCTTATCATGCTGGAAACGGTAAAAACAAATAAATTAAACTCAGATGATAAAATTTCATTTTATCAATCTTTAGCATTTGCTCATTCATTAATCGGGAATCAAATAAAAAGTGTACAAGCACGAATTGAGTTAAATCAATTTCTCGATGATACTCAGAGGAATGAAAATAGTTCGGTTATTTTTGATACATTAAGCTTATTACCTAAAAATGAACTTAATCTTAACAATGCTCCGGCAGGGAGTGACTTTAGTGGATGGATAGCATTAACAAGAATACTAAAATCTCCCGATTTAAAACAGAGTCCTGAGAAACTCCAGGGCTATTTGGATGACTGGAAGCTATTGTATATAGAACACCCTGCTAAACTAGGTTTTTTGCAATCATATTTTGAAGGGTCAACGAATAATTTAAAATTACCTTCTTCAATTGCGCTGATATTGCCTGAATCAGGTCGATTTGCTCGGGCAGCTCAAGTGATAAAAGAAGGTTTTATGGCGGCTTACAATCATTCTCAGGCTGGTTATCAACCTTCTCTTAGCTTTTACGATAGTTCTTTGTATAGTTCGGTGGAGTTATATAATCAAGCCGTATCGGAAGGAGCCGAGTTAGTTATTGGCCCTCTAGCTAAGGATAATATTCAAGCTCTTGGGGGAGATATCGAATTAACAGTTCCTGTCCTTGCTCTAAACCATGTTCCCGATTTAATAGTGGATAATTTATTTCAGTTTGGATTAAGCCCAATAGATGAGGCTATACAAATCTCGAATAAGGCAAGTTCAAGTGGGCACGAAAAAGTCTTGTTACTGGCAGCGGATTCTAGCCAAGGAGCACGAATGGTTAGCTATATATCTGATGATTGGGAACAAAACGAAGGGACGATACTTGAATATCAATTTTATACGCCCAAAGAAAATGATTTTTCTAAACCGATTAAGGCTTTACTCAACCTTGATGAAAGCCGATATCGTTACAATCAGGTAAGGCGTTTTTTAGCAACGGAAATAAACTTTTCTGCACGTAGAAGGCAAGATGTTGATGCGATATTTCTTTCTGCGAAACCTCAAGAAGCTCGGTCGATTTATCCCCAGCTTCAGTTTTATCATGCAAAAGATGTTCCTGTGTTTTCTACACCTCAAGTCTATACGGGAAAGCCTAGTCCCTCATTGGATATGGATTTAGAAAAGATTACTTTTTGTGATATTCCATGGCTCTTTCCCTTGGCTTATCCAGGAGAGTTGAGTAAAGATGCTCTTCAGGATGTGTGGCAACCTTTCCCGAATAAATATTTTAGACTGATGGCGTTAGGGATAGATTCTTTTAACCTGATAAGTCACCTAGGTATTTTGGATAGCGAATATTTTCTTGGAGCAACAGGGAAATTGTTATTAAATCAGGAAAATAGAATTACTCGCCAGTTGGTTTGTGCAAAATTTATAAAAGGTGAGCCAGTTTTACAAACTCCGCTTTATGAAGAAATTTTCTTAGACCAAGAAGAAAGTTATTTTTTTCAATAAAATAATGTTTGTTTAATGTTAGATAAGTTTCGCCCATCGCATTTATTGCGAGGAGAAAAATCGGAGCAACTAGCTTGTAATTATCTAATTAAGCAAGGTTTATCCGTGGTAGAAAAAAATTTTCGGAGTAAATATGGTGAGTTAGATTTACTTATGATGGATGAGCAAACACTGGTGATTGTCGAAGTCAGATATCGAAAATCTAATGCTTATGGTAGTGCTTTGGAGAGTATTACTGCTAAAAAACAAGCTCGTATAATAGCAACCACAGAATACTATTTGTTAATAAATAAAATTAACAGTCTTATACGATTTGATGTTGTTTCAATGTCAAATGATAGAGAAATCAATTGGATAAAAAATGCATTTCAAGTATAAATATCAATGAATTTACAAGACAGAGTTATTAATCTTTTCTCCGACAGCATACAAGTTAAGCAAGAAGCAATGAATGGTCTATGCGACTTAATAGTTTATGCCTCGCAAAAAATAGTTGAATCGCTTGTTAACGATAAAAAAGTACTTACTTGTGGAAATGGTGGCTCGGCAGGAGATGCCCAGCATTTTGCTTCGGAAATGTTAAACCGTTTTGAACGAGAAAGACCGGCACTTCCTGCTATCGCATTGACTACAGATACATTAACACTGACATCAGTAGCGAATGATTATCATTTTGATGAAATTTTTGCTAAACAGTTGCGAGCTTTAGGGCAAGCAGAGGATATACTACTTGTGTATTCGACAAGTGGCAACTCAAGGAATGTGGTGAGCGCAGTAAAAACAGCACATGAAAAGGAAATGACAGTGATTGCCTTAACAGGAAAAGATGGAGGAACATTAAGTTCGACGTTAAAAGAATCAGATATTGAAATCAGGGTTCCTTCGCAGTCAACGGCACGAATTCAAGAGGTGCACTTGCTTATTACTCACTGTCTTTGTGACTTAATAGATTCTCAACTTTTTGGTAGTTTAAACGAATGACGAGAGTAATCGTACTATTTGTTCTGGCTCATTTTTTGTTATCGGGTTGTTCCGCTGTTGCTACAGGGGGTGCTGAAATAACGGGGTTGTCCTTACTGCATGATCGAAGAACAGCAAAGGCATTAGCTATTGATGAGCGCATCGAAATAACGGCAGCTGTAGAGTTAAACTCGCATGATGAAACAAGGAAAGCTTGTCACTTTAATATTACCTCTTATAACGGAACCGTGCTTGTGACTGGAGAGGCTCCCACGGAAGCATTGCGTGATAAAATTATAACTATCGTTAGAGTGATTTCTGATGTGAAATTAGTTCATAATGAAATAACCATTGCCAAACCCTCATCCTTTGCAACTCGTTCGCACGATGCATTGCTTACAACAAAAGTAAAAGCATCATTGAGTAAGGTTAACAATTTACCTGGTTTTGACGCGACGCGAGTCAAAGTGGTTACAGAAACCGGCACAGTCTATTTACTTGGATTAGTACATGCTAAAGAAGGGCATGTGGCAAGTGAAATAGCAAGAAGAGAAAAAGGTGTAAAAAAAGTTGTAAAAATATTTGAGTATATTGAATAGCACTGTTTTTTATAGTTATTAACTGTCAGGTTTCACTACGTTGTACCATGATTTTTTAAAAGGTCAGCCCGAAACATACTGGGTGATTTTCTAAAAATTTCAGGGTCTATTCTATACCAG
>VAPK010374544.1_pt1 | contig 39938 bp, 30 predicted proteins | sample 3395031 | NCBI WGS metagenome assembly VAPK01 (sample SAMN08290443, study PRJNA428436) | hydrothermal vent metagenome | isolation source: Deep-sea hydrothermal vent chimney 1 | place: Pacific Ocean: Juan De Fuca Ridge
AACAAAAAATATGATTTTTGTTTTTCTCACAAAATCAATCGCTTAACGCGCTCGATTTTGGTGGTACATCCTTGTACCACAATAAGCTCTGAATAATTCATTCATGAATTATCAGAGCACGAAAAACAAAAAATATGATTTTTGTTTTTCTCACAAAATCAATCGCTTAACGCGCTCGATTTTGGTGGTATGTAGGTGTATCGCAGAAAATGTTAACTTATCGGTATTTCCTTAAATTTATCCTGTTATTTCATTCTGAAATTTACGTTATAATCCTATGTTCTAAAGTCTGAGAATTCAGAATGAATAAATTTTTTATAAAATACGATTGATCCAGGAATAAAGTATTATGTTTGATGGTTTATCAGAACGTCTTGGCCAAACAGTCCGTAATCTACGCGGTGTTGGGCGGTTAACTGAAGACAATATTAAAGACACCATGCGCGAAGTACGTATGGCATTGCTCGAAGCCGATGTGGCTTTGCCCGTAGTACGTGAATTTATTGATCACGTCCGAGAGAAAGCATTAGGTGACAATGTATTAAAAAGCCTGACCCCCGGGCAGGCACTGGTTAAAGTTGTTAATGATGAACTCACCACAATTATGGGGGAAGCGAATGAAACGCTTAACCTAAGTGTTTCGCCACCTGCTGTCATTTTAATGGCTGGTCTGCAAGGTGCAGGTAAAACAACAACGGTTGCTAAACTAGCGCGTTGGTTAAAAGAAAAACAGAATAAATCTGTGATGGTGGTCAGTGCCGATGTATATCGTCCCGCGGCAATCAAACAGTTAGAAACCGTTGCAGCAGAAGTAGGCGCTAACTTTTTCCCTTCAAGCGTTGAGCAAGATCCTGTTGATATTGCTAATGCAGCAATCAAAGAAGCCAAAATACAAAATAATGATGTACTGATCATTGATACCGCGGGTCGCATGCATATTGACGATGAAATGATGGGTGAAATCAAACGCCTGCATGCTGCTGTCGATCCCGTCGAAACCCTGTTTGTAGTTGATAGTATGACCGGCCAGGATGCCGCCAATACTTCGAAAGCTTTTAATGATGCTTTGCCATTGACTGGCGTTATCCTCACCAAAACAGATGGTGATGCGCGTGGTGGTGCGGCGTTATCAACCCGTTATATCACGGGTAAACCGATTAAATTTATCGGTGTAGGTGAGAAAATGTCGGCTCTTGAGCCTTTCCACCCAGAACGTGTTGCTTCACGTATTTTAGGGATGGGCGACGTTGTTAGCTTGGTTGAAGACGTACAAAGCAGTGTCGATCAAGTCAAAGCGATGAAGCTTGCAAATAAGATTAAAAAGGGCAAAGGATTTGATTTAGAAGATTTTAGTGACCAATTAAGCCAAATGAAAAATATGGGTGGCATAGCCAGCTTAATGGGTAAATTGCCGGGAATGCCCAATATTCCCAAAGGCGCAATGGATCAAGTGGATGATAAGAAAATGCTGCATTTAGAAGCCATTATCAGCTCAATGACAGCAAAAGAACGTCGTTTCCCCGACATTATCAAGGGTTCACGAAAAAAACGTATCGCTGCGGGTTCAGGTATGCAAGTGCAAGATGTAAATCGTTTATTGAAGCAATTTACCCAAATGCAAAAAATGATGAAAAAGATGAAAGGCGGCGGCATGGCGAAGATGATGAGGTCCATGAAAGGTCAGCTCCCCCCCGGAATGATGTAGGAGCGAGGTACAGGCTAGATTACGGCGCTGGAAACCTCCTCAAAATGCTCATTTATTTGAACATGGATGTTCTTATGCCGTGAAGCACAGGGAAGTGCGAGAACGGCCTAATTGTACACTCCGCTTTTTCGTCGGCTTCCGCCTCGTACTCTAACCTGTACCTCACTCCTATAGCTTTGTTGTGGCGAATGTTTTCTTTGCTTTGTAGGTTCGAATCGTAGTGCCCCTCATCAAAAATATATTAGAGGGTGTCATTCGAACGCGGTGCGGATAAAGGAAATATACCCATCGAATAACTCATTTCTCTAATATTTTAATCTAATTGCTTTTAAATCGCCTTTTTTCGTTTAAAAGACCACTAACCCCTTCACTTTTCTGTAGTTTCTAGTAAAATGCGCCGTCTTATGTGAGTGGGTTATTTTTTGAACAAAAAATGGCCCTAATTTTTGAATTTTCGAGGAAAAATAGCGCAATGGTAACCATTCGTTTAGCTCGTGGCGGCGCAAAGAAGCGTCCCTTTTATCATATTGTTGTAACTGACAGCCGTGCTCGTCGTGACAGTAGTTATATCGAACGTTTGGGTTTTTTCAACCCAATGGCTAAAGGCCAGGAAGTTCGTTTAAACCTGGAAAATGATCGTATTGATCATTGGTTAGGTCAAGGCGCTCAAGCATCTGCGCGCGTTGCTAAGTTATTGAAAGAAGAGAAAGAAGCTGCTTAATTGCTTTAATGTTTAAGCAGTCGAACTGGTGCCAGATACTGGAACGATCGCTTAATTGTTTATGAGTGCTGAAGACAAAAGTTGGGTACCCGTAGGCAAACTCAGTGGTTTGTTTGGTGTGAAGGGATGGGTGAAAATCTTTTCCAACACGCAGCCGAAAGAAAACATCCTGACTTATTCCCCGTGGTACTTAAAACGCAACGGGCAATGGCAGGAATTCAAGTTACTTTCAGGCAAGTCTCACGGTAAAGGCGTCATTGCGCAATTAGCAGGATGTACTGATCGAGATATCGCAGCCGAGTTGATTGGCTCAGAAATTGCGATTAAACGTGAGCAACTGGCTAAACCTGCATCCGGTGAGTATTATTGGAATGATTTAATCGGGCTGCTAGTGAAAAATCTAGATGGCATTGAACTGGGTAAAATTGCTTCAATGCTGGAAACCGGCGCCAATGATGTGATTGTGGTGCAAGGTGAAATTGGTGAAAAGGATAAAAAAGGTATAAAACGCGAGCGTTTAATTCCTTTTATTTACGAAGAAGTTATTCAAGAGATTAATCTTGAACAAGGTTTTATGATTGTTGATTGGGATTCTGATTTTTAAACCAGTTAATATCAGGGAGAAGTAAGCATGCACATCGAAGTCGTGACGCTTTTCCCGGAAATGTTTTCCGCTGTGTCAGACAATGGTGTGACAGGCAGGGCCATCCAAAAAGGATTGGTTCAACTGGGGACAGTTAATCCCCGTGACTTTACCGATGATCGACATAACACCGTCGATGCCCGCCCTTACGGAGGCGGCCCCGGTATGGTCATGATGGTAGAGCCATTGCGAGCAGCAATTAGTGAAGCCAGGAAAGAGTTAAGTAATAAAGCAAAGGTGATTTATTTATCACCGCAAGGTCGAAAGTTAGACCAGGCCGGTTTGCAAAGCTTACTTGAACACGAAGAACTTATTTTATTATGTGGTCGTTATGAAGGTATTGACGAACGACTCATAGCCAGCGAAGTTGATGAAGAGTGGTCGATAGGTGATTACGTTATCAGCGGCGGTGAACTGGCAGCCATGGTATTGATTGATGGCGTTACGCGATTAGTACCCGGTGCGTTGGGGCATGAGGAATCAGCCGAGCAGGACTCATTTATGAATGGCTTGCTTGATACACCTCATTATACTCGTCCAGAAGTTTTAGACGGGCAAGCTGTACCCGATGTTTTATTGAGCGGTCATCATAAAAACATTGAGGCATGGCGTCTTAAACAGGCTTTAGGTCGCACCTGGTTAAGAAGACCGGATATGCTTGAAAAGCTAACGCTGACTAAAGCACAAGAAGATTTATTAGCGGAATTTATCCGTGAGACTGAATTAGATAACACTACGAAAAACAAAATTTAAATAAACTCGAGACGAGTTTGGAGAAAAGCATGAGTAATATCATCGAGCAACTTGAAAAAGAACAAATGAGCAAAGACATCCCTGATTTTGCACCAGGTGATACATTAGTTGTTCAAGTAAAAGTAACAGAAGGTACACGTGAGCGTTTACAAGCCTTTGAAGGTGTTTGTATCGCGATTAAAAACCGTGGTTTAAACTCTGCTTTTACAGTACGTAAAATCTCTCATGGTGAAGGTGTTGAGCGTGTTTTCCAAACATATTCTTCTGCGATTGATAATATCCAGGTTAAGCGTCGTGGTGATGTACGTCGTTCTAAACTTTATTATCTACGTGACCTGCAAGGTCGTGCAGCACGTATTAAAGAAAAGTTGGGTTAAGTTTTCTTCCCCCAACCTTTATAGCTGAAATTTGTGCTTACGGACAAGCTAAGCTATTTAAAAAAACGGGTAGTACGCAAGTGCTACCCGTTTTTTGTATTTCCCTTCTTGATTTTATTAGCTCCTTGCTCTTTTGCCACAACGATTTTATCTGCCGAGATACAGGAAGTCCGCACTATTGCTCAAAGTGGTGCTGTATCCCTGGCATTACAGTCTATTGATGAGCAACAACAAGCACTTGATGTTAAAAACAACCTTATCGCCTGGTTAGAGTGGGAACGTGAACGCCTGAATATTTATCAGTTAGGAGAGCGTTGGCAGGTATTACAGCAACGTGTTGCCGCTTATGAAGATGGCTTGCCAGATAATTTTTATTTTTGGGCGAAACAACAACAAGTTGATGCTTTGTTAATACTTAAACAAGGTCAACAGGCGCGTCAGATTCTGCATGGTTTAATCTGGTCTGAAAAAGCAAGAACTGCTAAAAACATCAGAATACATAAACAGTGGTTACCTTTATGGCAGAAAAGAATAATTAAAAGTTATTTGGTCGATAATGATACCGCTGATGCTTTGTTAGCAGCACAACGTTATTACCAGGATTATCGTAATAATGAAATTGAAGATCGTTTATTACGTGCACGTATTCTATTAATTAATAAACGTGAAGAAGAGGTTGTTGAACTCCTGGTAAATGATACTAAACATCCAGAAGGCGGGATGTTGTATTTACTGGCACAATTACGCAGCAAAGGAAGGCCTCCGCAAAAAGTACTACAATCAGCTTTACGTCAAATGCGAGGTAAATGGGCTGATACAAAATTAAAATATATGCTTTGGGCTGTTGTTGCTGAGTCTGCTCAACGTAGTAACGATCAACCTTCAACTGCAAATGCACTTGAATTTGTATTGGCAGGGCACAAAAATATTGAACTGCCCAGAGGATTGTTTGATTTTTCTATAGATACTTTATGGGATGTTTATATTGATTATGCTCTTTACCTCGGTAATCGTGCACAATTTCTCATTGGTAATGATCAACAGTGGTTAAATGCTGCAGTAAAGGCGCAAAAAAAATATCCTGTTAAAGCGCGTGCTCTTTATGCCATGGTGATGCTTAAAGGTCAGAATGATGAGACACGCTTGCGGGCGGCAAAAGGTTTTTTAAATTTAATGCATAAACGTAAACGCGGTGCGGAACTGGTTATGCGATTATTTATAAAATCGAATTACTTTAAACCAATAGAATCGATACCAGAACCCATTCGTTATGATCTTGTTAATATTGCATTAAGTCGTTCTAATATTGAACTTGCATCAAATTTAATGACTACAATTAAAGCTGCACCTGAAGGAGTCGATAATTATCAATGGCAATTAAGGCGAGCGCGAATTTTTGTTTTAGGCGGGAAGGCCGAAAAGGGTAGTCAGGCTTTAAAAAATATATTAGAAAGCAATAAAACATTAAACCGTAAACAGCTCGATCAATTTTTACAAGTGGTGTTTGATTTACAAACAGTCAAAGAACACGAATTTGCTTACCAGTTATTTAAAACTGTTATGCCAATTATTGAAGACGAAACATTACAACGCGAAATTTATTACTGGATGGCTGATTCACGAAAAGCACAACAGGATTATGTTGCGGCAGCGCGACTTTATTTACGTTCAGCTTTGCATGCTGGTAATAATGGTTTGGATCCATGGGGACAAACTGCGCGATATCAAACAGCAGAAATGTTAGCGAAAGCAGATTTACTTCAGGATGCACATACTTTTTATCAGCAGTTACTGGATGTGACGAAAGAACCTGCACGTCGTGCGGTATTAAAACATGAGTTACAAAAACTTTGGTTGCTTCGAGAGCCTCAGCAGGATAAAGAGAAGGTGACAGAATAATCCAGAACTATTCTGTCAGCCAGGAAATTCTTTTACTGAATAATAAAATTTGTAAAATAAAGTGCTTCAACGATGGGATCATCTTCCAGCTTCTGCAGTACTTTTTGTATTGCCTGCAGTGCATCTTTACGCAGTTGTTCTTTACCCTTTGCACTGCTTATGGTTGCCGCATCCTGACTACTCAATAATAGAATTAACTCGTGTCGAATAGGACCCTTATGTAAATCGACTTTTGCTGCTTTTGCTGGATCGGTAAGCTTAATTTCAATAATTACCTGCATATGTCGTATCTTGTTACCGTCCATAATATTAACGATAATAGGTGGGTTAAGAGCAATAAAAGGTGATGAACCACCACCACCACCACCACCACCGCTGGCAAGCGTTGCATTAGAAACAACAAAAAATAAAATAAGTGATAAAAACTTCATACAATAACTCTCCTGAGTTGATGTGTTTTTCTATACTATTAAAGAGTATATTCGGCTAAACAGGTAAAAACTTTAATATATACACATACAATATGTGGTAACTTTATGTTTGATTTTATTATTGCTCATTTATAACATATTTAATATGAATTCTGAATTTACAAAATCTTTGCCAACTCAAATTGGTAATTTAAAACTTGAATTTCACCTTCAATGTAAAGAGCTGAAACTCTTGTCGCTTTCTATTAGCAAAAAAAGTTCAATCAGAGAAACTCCTGAGTCTACAAATATAAATTCAAATAACAAAGTAGCAGAAGCCATAGTGTTGCAACTAAAAAATTATTTTTCTTCTGCAATCTCTTTTCAGTCTGTTTCTACATTGCCAGCTGGTACGGTATTCCAAAGACTGGTTTGGAATGAATTGTGCAAAATCCCCGTTGGTGAAACTCGTACTTATGGAGATATCGCCAAAAATCTTAATTCCAGTGCTCGAGCAGTAGGCAATGCCTGTAGAAGAAATCCAATTCAGATTATTGTCCCCTGTCATCGTGTTATATCTGCAACAGGAATAGGTGGTTATGCTGGAAAAACGGATGGCAGACAACTAGAAATTAAACGCTGGTTATTGAGGCATGAAGGTGTGGAACTGTGAGTAAGGATGTTACAGACGTGCCTGAAATAATTGAGCAATTTCTCGATGCCATTTGGATGGAAAGAGGTTTAAGTGAAAATACCTTATCCGCTTATCGTACCGATCTTAAAAAATTTGTAACCTGGTTAAGCGAAAATTCGAATGAGCTCATATCCGATGTACTGATAAATGTTGATCGTAATGTGATAATAAATTATTTATCCGAGTTAGAAAGTAAAAATATCAGCTCACGTAGCCGAGCACGTTTGCTTTCAAGTTTAAGACGATTTTATGCTTATATATTACGTGAAAAAATAATTGAAATTGATCCGGTTATTCTTATTGATGCTCCTAAACTGGGGCGATCACTGCCTAAAACCTTGTCAGAAGAAGATGTTGAATCTTTACTGCTGGCTCCGGATACTTCAACTCTTTTGGGTTTACGTGATCGTGTTTTATTTGAGGTTTTATATGCAACGGGTTTACGAGTATCCGAGTTAGTTGGTTTGCAATTAACTCAAGCCAACCTGCAACAAGGCGTTATACGCGTTACAGGAAAAGGCAATAAGGAGCGTTTAGTACCATTAGGTGAAGAAGCAGTCAGTTGGCTGGAGAAGTATCTTTTCAATATTAGAGCAGATTTATTAAACGGGCAGCTTACGGACGCTTTATTTGTGACAAAGAGGGGGGCTGCGATGACCCGACAGGCTTTTTGGTACCTGATTAAACGTTATGCACTTCAAGCTGAAATAGTATCGACTATATCGCCTCATACACTGCGTCATGCTTTTGCTACACACTTATTGAATCACGGTGCGGACTTGCGGGTCGTGCAAATGCTCCTGGGCCACAGTGATTTATCGACAACTCAGATTTATACTCATGTGGCAAAAGCTCGCTTGAAATCACTGCATAGCCTTCATCACCCACGTGGTTGATTAAATAAGCGATAAAGGGAACAAAATAAGCATTGAAAGGTCAAACATCTCACAGATTTATTAAATGAAACGGTTATAATGAGTATTATTCTCATCTGCATAGTTAGCTAAAGGTTCTGAGTTAAATGAAAAACGTATTAAATAAAGTAGTTATTGTTATGGTATGCCTGTTTATTACCCCTGTTTTTGCTGGAGACAGTGCTCTGGAAATGGCCAGAAAAAACATTTCCAAGCAGTTTAAAACGATCAAACCTGAAAATATCTTCCCTTCGCCTGTACCTGGCCTGTATCAGGTTGCCATGCCACCGCGTTTTTTTTATGCCAGTGCTGATGGTAAGTATGTAGTAGATGGTGATTTGATTAATATGATAACAAAAGAAAACGTTTCTCAAGCCCCGCGTAATAAATCAGTATCTTCAGCAATAAATGCTATGGGTGAAGATTCAATGATCATTTTTGGTAAAGATACTTTAAAACATACTGTGACTGTATTTACTGATATTGACTGTGGTTATTGCCGTAAATTGCATAGTGAAGTAAGTAAATATAATAGTCTTGGTGTTCGTGTTCGTTATATGGCTTATCCTCGCGCAGGAATAGGTTCTACGTCATTTAAAAAAGCAGAAGCGGTCTGGTGTAGCAAAGACAAAGCAAAAGCGATGACGCAATCCAAGAATGGTGTAAATATTAAAAGTGAAAAATGCAAAAATCCTGTTGCACAGCATTATGCTTTGGGTAACATGATCGGTATTCGTGGTACACCAGCGATAGTTTTGGAAGATGGTACGGTTATACCAGGCTATATTCCAGCTTCACGTTTGAGTGAGGTGCTAAATAAAGTTAAAAAATAAGAACTTTTTACCTCGAAGGCTATGTAGGTCGGCTTTCAAGCCGACGCTGCGGCAAATTATTCCCCTTTGAACTTTATTAACCATACTACATATTAAAAGTGAAAATAAGTATTGTGAATTAATATTTAATTTTGTTCATTTTTTTAACACTGCGTCGGGCTGAAGCCCGACCTACATAAATCTTTGCGTTCTCTGCGTCTTTGCGGTAAAAATGTTTTGCTCTTAAGAACGTTTTAATTCAACATCCGCGCTAATTTTCTTCGGTATTGTCCAACCAGTTCATGATTTTGGCCTAATAGCTCAAAAATTTTTAATAATCCAGTACGACCTGCATCATCATTATATTTACGATCTCGACGAACAATCTCTAATAGCTGATCCATAGCCGAAACATAATCACCACGTAATTTATAATGAGCACTGAGTTGTTCGTGTGCAAGACAGTTAGCCGGATCTTGTTCTATAGTTTGTATTAAGTCTTCGATATCAGGTGCATCAAGAACAGCATCAATGGATTCAAGTTGACCAAAGAGTGCCAATGCTGCGGGGTTATGTTTATCGTCTGCAGATAAACTCTGCAGTAAATCACGGGCATCATCAAAACGTTTTTCACGCATCAACATATTGGCAAATTCAATACGCACCATTGGATTTTCTGCTTCGGCTATCAAAATATCCTGCATTTTATCTAAAGCAGCTTCGGTATCGCCTTGTTGATATATGTTAATTGCTTCTTGTAAGGGAGAGTCTTCAGTGGCTTGAAGATGTTTGTTAATGAATTCCCGAATTTGTGCTTCAGGCAAAGCGCCTGTAAATTCATCAACAACTTCACCATTAATAACCATTTTTACTGTTGGAACGCTTCTTACTGCAAATTGCGTTGCCAGAGTTTGTTGTTGATCAATTTCTACTTTGGCGAAAATAAATTGACCCGTATATTCATCTGCAAGTTTACTTAAGATGGGCATTAAAATTTTACACGGTTCACACCATGTTGCCCAGAAATCCACCATAACAGGTGTTTTATATGAAGCTTCGATGACTTCCTGATTAAAATTTGTTTCTGTTATATCAATACTAAAAGACATTTATATTTCCGTTTGTTGGAGATGCTAAAATGAATACTGGCTGGCTATTGCTGTAAATAATAATACAGTTTTCACATTGTACCCTGGCCATAAGAGCTGTACACCTTTTTGATAAAGTTGCATTTGTTTTTCATATGCTTTGGCGATGGTATGTATATTTTTCTGGGTGATATAAGGATGCGTTTTATAATCAATAATAGTTATATTTTTTTCCTTGAGAATGAGACGGTCGATTATGCCGTAAACCGGTTTTTTGTCATCTCTAAATTGTATCGGGACTTCATTATAAAACTTGTCATAGGATGATGGGTTAAAATATGCTGAAAATGTTTTATCTTTTATAATAGTTTGACATTCGAACCACCATTTGTCTAAATCAGCAGTTTGTATTTCTTTCATTTCAGTACTATAAAATTGAGACATGTTGCTCTCAGGCGAACGAGATAAATGGTTAAGCATCTGGTGCATTATAATACCGCGAACTGTATTATCTTCACTGGCCCCAGTATTTTTATTAACAGGTGTTATTAGCTGACTTGGTGAGATATCAATAAAATGCTCCTGTATTTCTACAGGTACTGATAATCCTTTCGGAATATTTACAGTGTTTTTTACTTGTTGTTCTTTTTTTATGGCTGCAACATCCTGGTTGCCGATAGTTTCAAGTATTACCGGATCTTTGTTGTCCTTGCTGCTAAATTCAAAAGCAGAACATATTTTTTCATACCAGCCATGATCTTTGTTCTTGGGTTCACTAGCGCTTATATACAGCATTTGTTTTGCTCGTGTGAGTGCCACATAAAGTAAATTAGCATTTTCACGTTGTTCAAAAAATTCCTGTTCTTCAATACATTTTTTACTAAATTCATCAAGGTTATTTTTTGTAGCGGTTAATAAAAAATATTCAGGTTTTTCCTTTTCCGCTGGCCAGTCAATTAATGTGGAGTAAGCATTGTTATTAGCTGGACTAGTGGCGCTGTTAGCAAGAAATATAACAGGAGCTTCCAGCCCTTTTGCAGCATGGATAGTTAAAATTCGTACCCGTTGTTCAATTCCATCTACTGCAGATGTTACAGGTTCATCGGGAGCTTCATTTTCCAGCTGTCGTAATTCATTTAGCCATGAAGAAAAGCGACTTAAGCTGGGGTAACGACCACTGTCCATTTCCAGTGCAAGTTCAAGAAAACGAGTTAGATTTGCCGTAACACGCTGAGTTAAATGTGCAGGGAACGCAGCAGCATAACGTGCCATAACATTTGCTTCACTGTATATTTTATCCAGTAAGTCATGTACCGGTAATCTGCCTGCATCCTCCTGCCACTGTATTAATAGCTGGTATGCGCGGGGTAATGATTTATGTTGTGGCGTTTGTTTTACAAATTGACTTAATCGCTCTAACCAGCTTCCTTTTGCGGCTTGATTTATCGCAATAAGATCATCATTTGAGATTGAAAATAAAGGCGAACGTAATATTCCTGCTAAGGATAAGTTATCAAATGGAAGAATGAGCCATTGTAAAAGATCCAGCATATCATTGACTTCAAGGCTTTCTAGTAATGTGCCTCGATTTGCACCGATGTAGGGAATGCCTGTTTGTCTAAGTGCTCGCTCATAATCAGCAACATGGCTGCGACTGCGAAGCAAAATAATAATGTCGCTGTAATTTATTGCTTTATTACCATCTTTTTTTGCAACAGCTATTTTGTTTGTTATCAGGTTATTAATTTGTTCTGCAATCATTAAACCTTCATTAAAGTATTGCTGGTTTATTGATTCCGGGCGTGGTTCATTTAACGGGTTTCGTAAGGTTATGGCTGCGGATTCATTTTTTTCTTTTTCTGCCACTTCTCTTGGTGATAAAGGTAATAATATTACTTTTCCTGCCAGCTCTTTTCTATGGGTCTCATGTTTAATGAAACCAGGTAATAAAGCATTAAACTGATCCTGTGAAAATATTTTATTTATAAAGTTAATGATGGCTGGGCTCGAACGCCATGAATGACTCAGAGAACAGGTTGTTGCCTGGAGATTATTACTTAGCCATTTTTCGGCAGCAATAAATAAACGTGGTTCTGCACGGCGGAAACGATATATAGATTGTTTTTCATCACCCACGATGAAAACACTGCGTTGCCGTTTATCTTCAGATGCGGCAATTTCTTCAAGTAAAGGTAAAATTAATCGCCATTGTGTCGGATTGGTATCCTGAAACTCATCTATCAGAAGATGTTCAATACGCTGGTCAAGTTTATATTGTACCCATAACGCATTATTACTCTTGTTTAAAAGTAAATATGTTTGCCATTCAAGATCTGTAAAATCCAATAAGCGTTGTTCTTTCTTTAGTTTTTGAAAGTGATCTAAATAGTGTTGTCCAGCAAGATACCATGCAGAACTGGTTTCCATTGTTCGTATTGCTGCGAGCTGTGAATTTGTATTGATAAGTTTTTCACTTAACAATCTGTGCAACTCGAGAAAGTGCTCCTGGCCCTCTGCGCCCATACTTTTTTCAGCTGCTTTACTTTCTTTTCGTTTTAAAGGTTCTCCTTTTTGCGTTAAAAAACATTGTTTAAATAAATCAAAGCGTACTGAGTTTTTATAGTTTTCATCGATTATTTTATAGATGAAACCACTGTGCTCTGAATTTTTCCTGGTTTCATGTTTGCATAATAAAATATGAAACTCATTTAATTGTTTAATATTATTTTTTTCAGAAAACAAATCTGCAACAGGATCTGTTTTCGGATCTATATTAAGTTGTTTTTGCAGACGTTGTTGTGCATATAAAACTGCATTTTCTTCGTCCGATGTATATGCCCACCAGTCACTACGATGTTCTATGAAATTGGTTAATGCCTCTTTGCTGTTATATAAACCTGGTTCATTAAATAAAAGATGTAATGCATTGGCAAGGGGGGCATTTTTATTTTGATTTGCTTCAGCCATTAGCGCATCCCAGGCTTCATCATAAAGTAGTGCTGTTTTATCTAGTAAATCAAAACCGGGTGAGACATTCGCTTCCATTGGAAAACGTCGTAGTAACTCCTGACAAAAAGCATGGAAAGTTGACGTTTTTACCGGGGCTTCACTGCGTAATATTTTTTCATATAAACCACGTGAAAGATGAATAGTGGCTTGATTATCCTCAAGTTGTAACTCAATTAATGATTTTTTCAGGCTGCTTTCATCACAAGTCGCTAATTCATAAAGCCGTTCAAGCAGGCGTGTTTGCATTTCATTTGCTGCTTTGTTGGTGAAGGTAATGGCAAGAATATTCCCGGCGTCAGCCCCTGTTAATAACAGGCGTACAATTCGGCTGATTAAAAGGTAGGTTTTGCCACTGCCGGCGGAAGCCTGAACAGTAGTGTGCCCGGTTAGTTGTTCTGCTAATGTCATGAAATACCTGAGAAATTTAAAATATGTGCAAATTTAAAGTATCGTTATTGTGCCAGATAGTGAATATTTAAGTACAGAATGAATGGCAGCTCAAATAGTTGAAAAATGCACTATGAATTTGCTTTATTTGCTACAAAATACAACGTTTTGTGAACGATGTCATGTTTTGAGAAAAACAGCTTGTTTACGTATTTGAGGCTGTTAATGTACGTGCATACCCCAAAAGCAGTACATTTTAGAATTAAGTAGAGGATATAACACAAGGAAAAGTGTGTCAGGCAGGAAAGCCTAAAGGAAGCAAAATAAAGGATTGGTGTGCAGAAGCAGGGAAGTTGATTAACTTTAAGTTAAAGCGAATCTGCTCGCAATACAGACAGGCGGGATTAGCCTGAAAGGAACTATACAAGGCGACCAGTGATGGTCGCCTATTTTTTTGCCTGTTAAATATGTAGGTTTGCCTAAAGGCCAGCCTGTAATTTACACTTTTACTTTTTTAAATATTCCACGCTTGTTTACGACAAAGCCGTTTAATATTACAGTATTGGCAGGTATCCTCGGTACCCCAGGCAGTAAGCTCTTTACCATCAGCCATTTCATTAATTATTTGTGAGAGCCGTTCACCTATTTGATGACTAATGCTATCTAATTCATCGCCGGAAAGCTGGGCACCGAATTTGACCTTGTTACTGAGGTTGAGGTAACTAACACGGCTAACGGGTTGTTTTAGCTCAGTTTCAGCTAAAAGTGCATAAAAGGGTAGTTGTACTGCTTCACCTTGTTCAATTTCAGTCAAGGTTGCCGAGTTACCTGTTTTATAATCAATAACACTTAAACCGGTTTCATTTTTATCCAGTCTGTCCAGTCTTCCATCCAGGGTAATATCTGCTTGCCAGGGGATTTTGCTTTTAAGCTCAGCTTTATTAAATTGCCATTCACTGGCGTTTTTTATTTGCCAGTCAATATATTCTGGAATAAGTTTTAGCCATTGTGCTAACCAGCCACTATGTTCAAAACTGTCATCAATATCACGTGCAAATACCTGTTGTGATATCTCTTGCAGAGTTTGTATTGCCTGTTCTCGATTTTTCTCTGTTACTTTTTCATTAAATGGATCGGATAACCATTCAACCTTCTGATGAAAGGCTTGCAGGCAACGATGAACCCGTTCACCATAATCACTTTTAGATAAGGCTTCTTGTACTTCTTCATTTACAGACAAATCTAAACCATGTGCAGCAAAGAACTGGTAAGGGCAATTCATTAATGATTGATAACTACTCGGTGAATAGTGATTGGGCAGTAATTCTTTTGCTAGTGATGTTTTTGCCTGGGTCGTTTTATCCGGTAAGGAATCTTCAGTGCAGCGAATAACAAAAGTATCAGGGTTACTGACAAGATTTTTTAACTCATTGTCTTCTAAAGAAGTAGAGTATGCCTGTTGATAAAAACGGTGAATAATTTCCAGCCATGGGCTGAGTGGAACCGCATCACCATTTTCTTCATTATTAGCGGTAATTAAAATTTCGGGTGCAGCTTCAAGCAAACGACGGAAATGATGAAAACGCTCGGTTAACATGTTATGTGTTGTGTTCAGGTTTAATTGCAGTCGGACAGCATTGTTAAAAAAGGGTGTCAGGTTTGTTTTACCCGGTAAGTGTTCATGTTCTGCACTGGCAATAATTAAGGCATCAAATTGTTGCAGGCGGCTTTGTCCTAAACCCATTAGTGTTACAGGACTTGATGATTTTTCGGGGGTGAAAACAAACTGCTCAAGGCTGCGACCCAACCAGGTACGAAAATCTGACCAGTTAAATTTTAAATTATATTGATTTGCACTATATTTTAATGTGTCCAGCATTTCAATAATACGAATTCCTGCCGCATCGTTCTGTAATAAACGGGTCATACCGAGAAGTTCAAGAGTCGAGGATAGTACTTCAATATAGTCACTGGCATCATGTGAACCTTTTAAAAAAGGTTTTAACAATTCATTCGCCGCTTCGAAAGATTCTAAAATATTTATTAGTGTTCCACTTGTTTCTGATGACCATTGTAATTTACTGGATCTTAAATGGATGGTTTTTTTATAACGTTGCAAATTTCGTGCGACATTTTCATGACGAATAATATCATGCTCAAGCCGGTAAGCGGCATGCTTGACTTGTTGCGGATCCAATTCAGAAAAAATAAAGGGTGATTTTAATAAGTCGAGTAAAGGTAAGTGAGCAAAATCTTCTTCTATACACTCCAGCCATCTTTCCAGTACGGCACCTGCACGTGTGGTCGATAAAGCCCAGCCGGCTAAATCCTGTAATGGTACATTTGCTCGCTCTAATAATGCACGCACTCGACGTGCCAGTCGCCTGTTTTCAGTCACAATACCGATGTTATTCTTTCCTTCTAACAGCCAGCGTCTTACCTGTAATTCAACAGCATGGGCTTGCTCCTCATGTCCTTTGCAGAATAAGAGTCTAAGTCGGTTGTTAATTTCACTGGCAGGAATTTCTTCTAACTCAGCGGCACGTTCAATAAAGGGTTGCTCGTTATAGTTGTAACAACTATTAATAAACCGGGTATAATTATCTGTTATTTTATTATTTGTTTGTATACTGAATATATTTAATAAATTTGAGATGGGTGCATCAGGATGGTATTCAGTGGTGTTTTCTGCTGAATCAGTTTCAGTCTGGTTATGTTGGCCATGAAGGTATAACTGACAGCGTTGTTTTTTTATTAATTGTTTTAACCAGTTTTGTTCTGCTATAGAAAACTGATGATAGCCAGCAATATAAAGGGCATTTTTATTGTATTTGATATCTGCATTAAGCCCAAGTAAATAGGCCGCTTCACTGTCGAAGATATCAAAATCAGTTTCAGCATTGAGTTGGGCATGCCATGCATTCCATAATGTATGCACCAGAATAGCTTCGTGTCCTAAAGCGGGAAAGTTTTCTGCAGAAATGCCATATGCAGTAGCGATTTCTTTTTCAAAATCATCGTAATTATCAGGTAATTTTTTCTGGTTAGAGGTGAGCTGATCAAAAAGTTTGAGTAAATCATCGGTTAAATGCCAGGGACTGCCACTACCGAGTAAAGCGCGGTGTTGGGTTAAAGCATCAAATAATATAAGTTCTCGTTGGTGTTGGCCGCAAATAGTATAGGGTTTATTCCCGGATTGATTTAATTGTAACTTGTTAAATTGAATTTTTGCCCAGTCACGTAAGTTCAATATTTGAGGACACAATAAGGCTTGATGGCCGCGTTGTTCTGCCTGTTGCAAAAGCAGGTGGCGTAGATGTTTAGCTGCATGGGGTTCGGATATGAGAACAATTGCCTGGGTCAGGTCAGGCAGTTGATCGGCATAATCGTCAAGTAAATGTTGTGCAAGCAAGGCGAGAGGATTGTCGCCATAGGGAATGAGAGAAATATTATCTCGCACCATAGATTACAGGATCAATAGATTTAGGTTTTTAGCGTTCAAGAAGCTTCAGCTTATCAGGTTTGCCATCCCATTCAGCTGCATCAGCCGGGGCATCAACCTGTTCGGTAATTACGGGCCATTCACGTGAAAGTTCTTCATTTAACTCAATATAACTTTCCATACCACCGGGTAATTCATCTTCAGCAAATATCGCTTCTGCCGGACATTCAGGTTCACATAAGGTGCAATCGATACACTCGTCAGGATCAATAACCATGAAATTAGGACCAATATGGAAGCAATCGACAGGGCAGACTTCAACGCAGTCTGTGTATAAGCATTTGATACAATTGTCGGTTACTACATAAGTCATATTAGGTTCTCCATGGAGTGCTTCACAGCTTCTAAATTAAGTGTGTATGATATGATAAATAATGCTCTTTGAAAATCGACAGCAGACGATTATCTGTAGATAAATATAGATTATTTTGCCGGGGGACTATTTTTTAGCAGTAACCACCTGATTTCGTCCGTTTTCTTTTGCTTGATACAGGGCTTCGTCAGCAGCTTTAATTAAATCCTTGGGAGAATTTTTATCTGAAGGGATTATTACAGAAACACCCACTGAAACTGATACGATATCGGTGATTTTAGAATGTTCATGTTTAATAGCCGTCTTTTCAATTGTTTTTCGCATCTTTTCTGCTAACGATATTGCGCCATCCAATGGGGTGTCAGCCAGAACACAAATAAATTCTTCTCCACCATATCGTGCTACCAGATCGGTGGCGCGGTGAGTACATTTGTTTAATGAATTAGCAACTTTTTTTAAGCAATCATCACCTGTTTGATGGCCATAGTTATCATTGAACAGTTTAAAGTAATCAATATCAATCATAATAAGTGATATCTCTGCTTTTTTCTTATCTCGTATAGCTCGGCGCCATTCTTTATCAATAAAAACATCAAAGCTGCGACGGTTTGGTATGCATGTTAGTCCATCAATACTGGATAAACGTTGTAACTCAACATTACGTTTTTCGAGTTCATTATTGGTCTTAGCTAACTCTTCTTGCATCGCACGCATGATTTCATAGGCCATGTTTCGTTCCATTTCAGTGGCATAGTGTTTTGTATGTGCACGGATACGGGCAATAAGCTCAACGGGTTCGGGTAATTTAACCAGGTAATCATTTGCACCATTAGCAAAGGCATCGCTTTTTATTTCAGCATCTTCTTTTGATGATAAAATGATAACGGGTATATTTGCTGTGGCAGGATGGTTTTTATAGAAACGTAATAATGTCATACCATCTACGTCAGGCATTACTAAATCCTGAAGAATGATGGTTGCACAGAGTTCTATTGCCATTTCAAGTGCTTTAGACGGATCTTCACAAAAATGAAATTCCATGTTGTCTTCATTTTCCAGCATGCGGCGAATAGCTTCACCCACCATCGCCTGGTCATCAACCAGTAATACTACTGCCTTATGAATAACCTCTTGATCTGATTCATTGACCATTTTGGCTGGTCTCGGTAGTCTTTATTTTTACGGGGTTATCATTATCCATGAAAGATTGCATTATTTGAGTATTAATTTCTATCGGGGATAATATTAAGTTTGCTGCATCAAGTTCCACTGCTGCTTTAGGCATGCCATAAACTGCGCAGGTAGATTCTTCCTGAGCTACAGTTGGAAATCCTTTGTTTTTCATTTCAAGTAAACCTATTGCACCATCTTTGCCCATACCCGTTAATAAAATACCCATAGCATCACCTGTCCAGTTACTTGCAACAGTGTTAAAAAAAATATTTACAGAAGGAATATAGGGGTAATCTTCGGGATCTTTTGTGTAACCTAAAACCTGATTCTCAGTGAGTACCAGGTGGTCTTTAGAATTAGCGACTAAAACAATTCCAGCTTCAACAATTTCACCAGCTTGAGCCATACGGACAGGCATAGCAATCTGATCATCTAACCAATTTATAAAACCTTCTACGAATTGCTTATCAACATGTTGTACAACAACAAAAGCTGCTGGAAAGTTTTCAGGTATATTATTTAATACCTTAACTAATGCACTGGGTCCTCCTGTTGATGAACCGATAGCAACAATGGGTATCTTGTTATTAGCCACTTTGTTAGGGGCAATCTTATACCTGGTGGTTTGTTTTTTATTACTATGAGTTATGAGTTTGCCAATCATAGTAATCTTATTTAATAAATTATTGTCCAGTGTTTCTCCAGTTGTATTTTCAATAACAGGGGTGTTGATGGCATCCAGGGCACCTGCGCCCATCGCTTCAAAAACTTTTGAAGCATTACTGTTTACGCTTGAAGTAACTAATAATATTGCACACGGTGAATTTTTCATTATTTTTCTAGTTGCTTTTACGCCATCCATTACTGGCATTATAATATCCATTAAAATCAGATCGGGCGTATCTTTTTCACAGAACTCTACCGCTTCTTCTCCATTGTAAGCAATCCAGGCGATACTATGTTGTGCATCAGATTCAATAATTTTTTGTAGCGCGACCACACTCATTATTGTGTCATTGACAATAGCTATAAGCATTTTAACACTCGATTATTTAATATAACTAAAATTATGATCATGCATCACCAATAAGTTCTATTACGGCTTCAAGCAGCGTTTCATCATGAAAGCTGCCTTTTGTTAAATAATAATCAGCACCAACTTCAAGGCCACGTTGTCTGTCTTCTTCCCGATCTTTATATGAAACTATAATAATAGGAATATTGCAGACACGTTCATCATTTTTCATTTTGCTAACAAATTCGAAGCCATTCATCCGTGGCATATCAATATCACTGACGATCAGATCATATTCAGTTGTGCGTGCCGCATTCCACCCATCCATACCGTCGACAGCAACTTCAACCTGGTACCCATTGCTTTGTAAAAGATTACGCTCCACTTCTCTAACAGTAATAGAATCATCAACGATGAGAATACGTTTAGTTGTAACAGTCTGTAATTGTATTTTATCTTTACTGAGAGCATTTATTCGTCCGCCTGATAAAATAAGATCAATAGAACGTAATAAGTCATCAACATCAAAAATAAGTAAAGGTGTGCCATTTTCAGTGAGAGATGCTGCACTGATATCCTGAATCTTTCCCAGTCTTGGATCTAACGTATGGACAACCAGATTTCGTTCACCAAGTAATTTGTCGACAACAACACCATAGCTATTAATACGATCACCAAGAATAACGACTGAAATTTCATCATCAAAATCGGGGTTGTCTGATATTTCAAGAATTTGATGGCTGGTTATAAGACCAATATGTCGGTTACCATATGTGAAATACTGACGGCCTTCCATAGTTTCAATGTGTTGTTTACTGATTTTTATCGTTTGATCTATACGGGCCAGGGGAAAGGCATATGGCTCACCAGAAATATCAACCATTAAAGCGCGAATGACAGAAAGTGTCAGTGGTAGATTAAGCTGAAATTTTAAACCTTTACCTAATGTTGAACTTGATCTTATTTGTCCTCGTAATTCCTGCATAACACTATGTACAACATCAAGGCCAACACCACGACCTGATATTTCAGTAACAGCTTCGCGTGTTGAAAAATTGGGAAGAAACATAAAGTCTAATAACTCTGTATCTGTGAGACTTTCTGCCATATCCTGGGTGATCATGCCTTTAGAAATTATTTTTTTACGAATTTTTCCTAAATCAATACCACAACCATCATCTTCAATAGTAATCAATAACATTCCTGCATTGTGTATGGCTTCAAGTCGAATAGTGCCAGTCTCATTTTTACCTGCCTTTTTTCGTTCAACAGGTGATTCAATACCATGATCGATCGCATTTCTAATCATATGGTTGAGGGGAGACTGTAGTTTCTCGAGAATATCGCGATCAACCTGAGTTGATAATCCCCGAATATCCAGATTTATTTTTTTATTCAGTGAATGAGAAACATCACGAACTAAACGTTGTAATCCTTGTATACCATCTGAAAATGGACGCATGCGTGCTTGTAATACTTCACGATTGAGTCGATGAGATAAACTATTTGAACGACGGTCATATGTTTCCAGTTCTGTTAATCGTTGGTTGAGCAGATCCCGACAATTATTGGCTTTATGATGTGTATTATTCATTAATTCATAAATATATTCATCAACATCTAAATCAAATAAATGATCGCGCAAACGATCTAATGTTGATATCAGCTCAGTTTGTCTCTTTTTAATTTGTAATAATGAATCTGAGAAAGGAGATAACCAGCGAGTTTCAACTAATGCTTCACCTGATAATCCTTGTAAACGATTTAAACTTTGAGTTGAAACTCTGACAACATTATCTGTTGAATTATCCTGAGTTAATTTTTCTTTGCCAGACTGATTTTCCAGGTTGCTAACTACAGAGGTAATGTTTTCTGTCTTTTGTGCTTCTTCTTTTAAAGTAAAGGATAAAGGTTGTTTTTTATTTCCTTTTAATACTGCATTTAATGCCACTGATAATTCATCAATATTTGATTTTTGTTCGCCAATCCATTTCATATAGTCCTGACTTGTTGCTTTTGCCATGGCTGCGATCATGTCAACACTAACTAATAGAACATCCATATCTTCGTAGGATATTTCTAATTTACTGTTTTGTGCTGCAACAAAAATATCTTCCATAGTATGAGCAATTTTAACGGTAGCATCCAAACTCACCATGCGAGCGGCCCCTTTTATTGAATGAGCTGCTCGCATTAATTCTTCAATAATAGTCAGATTGGCTGGTGAGTTCTCAAGTTCAAGAAGGTTATCATTTAGAGTTTTGGTTTGTGTTTCTGCTTCCATGCGAAATAACTCTTGCATAGAAAGGTCAGCTAAAAGCTGGTTTTCTTTGTTTTTAGTATGGCTGATATTTTTTGTAGTATCAGCTTTGCTTGATGTACTTTTTGTTGTGTTTTTTTTGCTGGATTTTTTCCTGCTTATTTTTTTACCCGATTTTTCTTTTTTAGTTGATTTATTTTTACTCAGGCTTTCCAGATTTTGTTTTTGTTGAATTAAATCAGAAGTGTTGTTTTTTAACCAGACATCAGCGTTATCTGTACCTTCGATTACGAGTTGAGAGAGCAAATCAACAGATTTTTTTATAATAGAGATAGATTTAGTTGTAAAGGGTTGTTTTTCTTGTGAAACAGCATTGAAAAAATTTTCCTGCGCTACTGCAATTTCAAAGACAATATCAAGTGATGCAAGCTTTGCTGCAGCTTTTAGTGAGCTACTGGCACGTAATAAGCTTTCAAGTTCATTTTTATTACTGATGTCTGTAGTTAATACAGACAAACTTTCTTTAAGCACAGATAGTTGTCCTTGCGCTTCCATAAAGAACAAATCTAACATAGGATTGATTTTATTCATGATAGTTTTTTATCCAGAGTATAAAATAATAATTCTGCATCAAGATAAGCTACATCATGGTCTTGCCATAACAATATTCCTTTAGTGAAAGTTCCTTTAGCATGAGAGAGAGTTGAAGGTGGTTCTTTTAACTCCTCCGGGAGAAATCGATAAGTGCTTTTCACTTCACTAACCAAAAAAACAAAACCAGTTTCATTATGATTGACTGCAATCATGCGCTCATAGGTTCTGTTTCGAGTATCATTGTTTTCGTACTCTTTATATTTTTCAATTTCTAAAAGTCGACCAAGTGATACGCATACAATCATTTGTCCCCGTAAATTCATTAAGCCTCTTAATATTGGGGTTCTCTGGTGAGGAATACTGTGTATTTCACTAATATCAGAAATTTCATCAATAATATTAGTGGGTAGTGCAAGCCATTCATTACCTAATCTGAATATGGTTGCAGATTCGGTACCTGATTTTTTTTCCTTTTTTTGTTCGGAATATACTATCGCCCATTTTTCTTCGTATTCTTCCGGAATATCACGCTCTAGTACGGTTCTACCGGCTGCAGAAAAAATGTCACAATTTCGACAATGAATAAAATCTGCAAGTTTAGGGCAGATCTTTTTTTTGTCACCCCAGACTCCAATCCTGTTCCAGCAATCATCGATTTCTAAATTATGTCTATTATTGGCCATATTCATATCTGTTGTTAATGTGAGTTTTGGCATCTTTGTGCACGCTCTCTTAATCTTTGTGCTTGCTTTTGATTACCTTGCTGGTCTATTAATGTTGCAAGATACATAAGCGCATCAAAATTACGTGGTTCAAGATAAATAACATTACGAAAATATTCGGCAGCTTTGCGTTCATCACCGGTAGCAATTTGAATAAAGGCTAAAAGGAAATAAGCTTTTGAATCCTGTTTATTTATGCTTAGTGAGTCAAGGCATATTGATTCAGCTTCAGTAAATCTTCCCTGGTCAGCCAGTTGTTGCGCATAGTTCATATCGGGTAAAGCAGTGCGTAATTTTTCTTTTTTTTCAGCTTTTATATTTTTGGCGGGCAGTTTTACTATAGTATTTTGAGATGTTTTTGTCTTCGGTATTATTTTATTTCTATTATGTGGTTTACGAGTTGATTTTTTTATAATTGCTTTGGCGAGCGGCTTTATTTCAAAACGTATGTCATCAACATATTTTCGTACAGCAAAAGACTTTGGGTATATGTGTGAAATACACCAGCCTTGATTGTTAATGAATTTTCCTGTTTCAGCATGCCCAACAAACAACAGGCCTGATTGTTTAAGTAAATGATCAAGCATGTTAACGGCAACTTGTTGTGTTTCATTATCAAAATAGATAAGCAGGTTTCTGCAAAAAACGACATCATAAGGACGCTGATTATGAATATATTGAGCATCAAGGATGCTGGCCGTGTTGAAATTAACCATTGCTTTTATTAATATATCCGGATGATAATGATTGTCATCATGGCGTCGAAAAAAACGCTTTTGTGCAACAGGATCAACACCTCGAAATGAATGGTCACGGTAACGTGCTTCTCTGCAGCGCTTAATATTCCTATTGCTGACATCAACAGCATCAATATAAACTTGTGATGGTGTTAGACCTGCATCAAGCAATGCCATTGCAACTGAATAGGGTTCTTCACCTGTTGCACAGGGAATGCTTAATACGCGGAGTGGCCCAGAGGGTTCACTTTTTAACCATTCTTCCTGGACAAATTTTATTAACATCTTGAATGGTTCGATATCACGAAAGAACCACGTTTCTGGTATGACTACTTCTTCTATTAATTCTTTTAATTCATTTTTGTCTTGAATGAGTTTGCTATGGTAGCTTTCAATATCATCCAGTTTACAATATTTAATTCGTTCATTGACGGCATGCAATATTGTTGAGGAACCAACGGTCTCGGTATGTAAACCTATTGTGTTGTGTAATATTTCCTGTATCTTTTCCAATGACATAATGTTAACTACCAGTGCCGGAGCTTATATTTGTATCTTGAAATAACATTGACTGAACATCTTCTGTTAACAGGTTTTTTATTTGAATAAACTGGATCATCTGTTTGTCTTTATTGGCAACGTCACCAAGATAGGGGGCTTCCTCCAGCGTGATACCACTACTAAAAAAATCATCACGTTTTATATCAAAAGTTTCAGTCACTTTCTCAGCTGTTATTCCAAGGGTATGAGACTGATCACTTGCGTCAATATATTTAATCATAATAATTCTACTGCTTAACACTTTGTTGCATTCTCGTTTTTCAATAAGTCTGCATAGATCAATAACGGGTGATGGTGTACCTCTATAATCCAGTAGACCAAGAATAAACCCGGGTGCTTTAGGTATTTTTTTTAATCGTGTTAATGGTAAAATTTCTACAATCTCTTTTGCTGATATAGCATATCTTTCTGTGCCGATATAAAATGAAAGTAATAACATATAATCAGGACACTATTTATCTGCAGTTTTGAATTGTGATACACCTTCCTGTAACGCTTTAGCAGCTAAATGTAATTGAGTAATTGAAGCACTTGACTGGCGTAGAGAATCAGCTGTTTGCTGGGTGCCATCACTTAGCTGGGTGATTGACTCGGTGATTTGCTGTGCACCCTGTGCCTGATTTTGCATACCGCTATGAACAGCTTCGAAACGAGGTAATAGTGCCTGAACCTGGGTGATGATTGCAGTAATCTGGACACTAACTTCTCGCACATCATCTACACCACTGCGTACTTCTTCTGAGAATTTATCCATCCCCATGACACCTGCTGACACGGCAGACTGCATCTCTTTCACCATTTGTTCAATATCCCACGTAGCAACAGCTGTTTGATCGGCTAAACGTCGTATCTCTGTTGCTACAACAGCAAAACCAACACCATATTCACCTGCTTTCTCCGCTTCAATCGCAGCATTAAGTGAAAGCAGGTTAGTTTGATCCGCTACTTTTGTAATGGTGGTAACAACACTATTAATATTTTCAGCTTTTTCACTTAATACAGATAACTTCGAGCCAATACTGGTCGTTGCATTCATCATTTGGGTCATAGTTAGTTCCATGTTGGCCAAAGCTGTTTGACTATTTACCGCTTCATTTGCGGTTGTTTCGGCTACGTCAGTTACTTCGTCCATGGTACTCACTAATTCATTAACCGTGGCAGAGATTTCTGCAGCGGTCGTTGAAATCTGATTTGCGGTAGCTGCTTGTTCAGTCACTGTCGCTTCTTGTTGTTTGGCGGTTGCTGCAATTTCAGTAGAAGATGATGTTACCTGAATACCTGAGTCCTGAACTTTGGCTACCAGGGAGCCCAGATTAGCGGTCATCATATTTAGCGCGCTCATGAGCTGGCCAATTTCATCTTCGGATGTTTCTTCAACGCTGGCAGTTAAATCGCCAGAAGCAATACGCCCGGTGATATCAACAGCAGAGTTTAACGGAACAACAATATCTTGAATTAACTTAACCACTATGCGACTAGCTGCTATAACTGCTGCAGCAAGAATAATTAAACTGATAATCAAAATTGAGACAATCATTGTAATAAGTGCATTGTTAGCGTTGTCAATTTTATTTCTTTGCAGGCTGACAAGTTCTTTAATTTGTATGTTTGTTTCAGAAACTAATGGGCCAATTTTGGTACGGATTAAATGTGCATCCTGACGCCATTTATCGCTGGAATGTAATTCATGCATTTTGATATATTCAACATTAAATTTTTTCCATAGAGTAGTAATTTTCTCCATTGCTTCTTCTTGTTGAAATGTAAATAGCCCTTGATAACTTTTTAATTTATTAATTTGTTTGCCTGCAACGCGGATGTTGCTTGTAACTTGACTGAAAATCTGTTCAGAACGCAATGTCAGGTAACCACGAATGCCATTCATGACGATACTCCAACGATATCGAAGTTTACCAATTGCTATTAATAATTCTTTTCTGCGTTTTGAGTAAGGCTCTTCTTTTTCAGAATCAATCATCAGGTACAGATATTCTAATATTCTTTGACTGATGGGGCTAAGCGTCGTTGTTGAAAAGTTTATCCCCGGGTAATTCTCTGCAGTGCTGGAAGAAAGTTTAATCATGATTGATTGATATTTTTTAAATTGAGCTACATTTTCCTCGATTTTTAAAAGATAAATATATGCTTCATCATCATTTTGAATAGTTTTTTGTTGCTGAAGCTTTTTGAGAAGAGAGTCTACTTTTTTTATGGAGGCGATATAGTTTAATTTATGTACTGATTCATGACTTAAAAGAAAAAAGCCTAAAGAGCTACTGGCATTTGTTAATTCAGCTTCGAGTGCTAGCGCAGCAAATGCGGCTGGTTCATGTTTTTCAATAACTTCATTAGTATTATTGCGAATCACAAAAAGACTAATCATGTTGATCAGAATAATAACAATCATGAAACTGAGTAATGTGCCAAAACCAAGATTAAGTTTTTGTTTTATTGTCAGGTATTCAATCTTATTTTGAATTTTTTGTTTAAATTTTTGCAACATACCAAAATCCCTAAATTACCTTTCTCAATGTTTGAAATCGGCTTCATATATAAAAGCATATAAGTTTTAAACTTCTTTAATATATTTTCGGCATTAGGGAGGAAATCTTTATATTTTATCGATACTTAATTGAAGAAATATTGAAAATAGTTCAAATAAAGATGGTTTAGAGGTATTTCTTTAGCTGGTAGAGAATTTCGAGTGCCTGGCGAGGTGAAAGCTCATCGGGCTTTAATTCAGTTATGAGTTTTATTAACTCAAAATTTTGCGTTAATAACTGATCAGAAGTGTGTGAATTTGTGTGTGATTTAAGAGAAGCTCCGGCGTTTTTCGTTACATTTTCAGATTCGTTTTTTAATTTGTTTTCTAATTCGTTATCTATTTCAAGTGAAGCAAGTTTTAATCGTGCAAGCTCAACAACTTCGCGAGGTACTCCAGCAAGTATGGCGACCTGCAAACCATAACTCTTGTTCACGGTTCCGGCTTTTACTTTGTGTAAAAAAACCAGGGTGTCACCATGTTCGATGGCATCAAGGTGTACATTGATACAGCCTGTCAGTTCATCTGCCAGTGAAGTTAACTCAAAATAATGTGTGGCAAATAAAGTGAGCGCTTTTACCTTTAAAGCTAAATGTTCAGCACAGGCCCAGGCGAGAGATAAACCATCATAGGTACTGGTACCACGGCCAATTTCATCCATTAATACCAGAGAGTTTGCCGTTGCATTGTGTAGAATATTTGCCGTTTCTGTCATTTCAACCATGAAAGTTGAGCGTCCACTGGCAAGATCATCAGAGGCTCCAATTCGGGTAAAAATACGATCAATATTTCCTATTTCTGCACTATCAGCAGGTACAAAACTACCAATGTGCGCCATTAAAACGATTAACGCGGTTTGTCGCATATAAGTTGATTTACCGCCCATGTTGGGGCCGGTAATTAAATGTAAGTGTTGCTTGTCTGTTAGTAAAATGTCGTTAGGTGAAAAGGGGGCTTCTTGCACTTGTTCAATAACGGGGTGACGACCATTGTTAATTTTGATTCCTGTTTTATTGACTAACTTAGGACGTTCATAATTTAAACAATCAGCACGTTCTGCCAGGTTATGTAAAACATCGAGTTCAGATAATCCTTGTGCACAGTCTTGTAAAGGAATGAGCGACAAGTTTAATTTGTCGAGTAACGTATTATATAAACTTTTCTCTCTGGCTAATGCGCGTTCATTGGCACTTAGTACTTTATCTTCTAATGCTTTTAATTCAGGCGTTATAAAACGTTCGGCGGCTTTTAATGTTTGCCTGCGTTGATAGTGCTCTGGTACAACATCAGAATGTAAACGACTAATTTCAATGTAATAGCCATGTACACGGTTATAACCAACTTTGAGTGCATTAATACCCGTTTCTTTTTTCTCTTTTGCTTCCAACTTTGCCAGGAAGTCACCGGCATTTTCTTGCAAGCTACGTAGCTCATCCAACTCTTTATCGTAACCTGTTGCAATGACGCCACCATCGCGAATTAATAACGGTGGTGTTTCGATAACAGCTTTTGTTAATAACGAAAGTGTTTTTGGATGTTCACTAATTTTTTCACTTAACTGATTTAGGTGCGCACTTTTTTGCGTGGCTAAACATTTTTGTAAGGAGGGGAGTTGCGCTAAAGCATTTCTTAATTGAGCAAGGTCGCGTGGTCGTGCAGACTTGAGTGCGATACGGGTCAGAATACGTTCGATATCACCAATGCCGCGTAATAAATCATGTAGTTCAGCATAAACTTGTGCTTTTAATATAGATTCAATTGACTCTAGTCGTTTATTTAATATTTTATGATCACGTAAAGGGCGATGGATCCAGCGGTGTAATAAACGGCTACCCATGGGCGTTGCGGTGTGATCAAGAATCGCACTTAAGGTATTTTGTTTATGCCCTGAAATACTTTCACTGAGTTCCAGGTTATGGCGTGTCGATGCATCTAAAATTAAACCCTCTTCACGAGACTCCGTGTGCAAAGCGCGAATGTGGGGCAAGGCAGAGCGTTGCGTTTCTTTCACATAAGCCAATAAACAGCCAGCTGCAGAAATGGCTAACGGTAAATCGGCACAACCAAAGCCAGCCAGGTCTTTGCTTGAGAACTGTTCACAGAGTTCTCGTTCAGCTGAGCCCGTATCAAAATGCCAGGGAGCGCGTTGTTTAATACTCGCAACGCGATGTTGGTAAGGCGTAATATCTGTGTCTTCACTTATTAATAATTCGGCAGGGCGCAAACGTTGTAGCTCACTTAATAACGCTTCTTCGCCTTGAGCTTGTAAAACAGAAAACCGACCACTGCTCATATCTAACAGAGCAATGCCAAACTGCTCATCACTGCCAAGCGAAAGCGCAACCACCAAACTTTCTTGACCTTGCTCGAGTAAGGCCTCATCCGTTACCGTCCCAGGTGTCACGATACGCATGACTTTACGTTCAACCGGGCCTTTTGACGTCGCGGGATCACCAATCTGCTCACAAATTGCAACCGACATTCCTTTACGCAGCAGTCGTGCTAAATAATTATCCGCAGCATGATAAGGCACACCCGCCATAGGAATAGGATTACCGTTCGAAGAACCACGAGCCGTTAACGTAATATCAAGTAATTTTGCCGCTTCACGGGCATCATCAAAAAATAATTCATAAAAGTCACCCATACGATAAAAAAGCAGAATGTCAGGATGCTCAGCTTTGATGCGCAAATATTGCTGCATCATCGGTGTGTGTTGTTCAGTTTTGCTCTTCATAAATCTATATTTTATTCTTATAAGTGTATAATAACTATAAAGTTTATTTGTTTTTCTTCTTTCAGGAGCGTTCATGGAATTGCATGAAATTTCATGAGTTTTCAGAAAAAAGTGTAAGTAAAAGTGTAGGTTTTTGATCGGCTGTTTAGCTCTTTGCAAAAACTTACACTTTTTCTTCCAAAAACGATTATATCTTAGCAAGATCAAATTATCTGAACAAAAGAGGTGTTTATGTCTGTAAATGAAAAAGTACCGTTGAACTCACGAAAAATTGCGGCAATGAAGCCGAGTAAAGCGATTCTGGCCGATGTTGGTGAAAACCGAGGGCTTAGGCTTACGTGTGGTAATGCAGGGACAAAAACCTTCTTTTATCGATATACCAGCCCTGTTAGTAATAAGCTCGTTCAGGTGAAAATTGGAAATTTTCCGACTACCTCTCTGGCAGAAGCGAGACTTCAATTGCAGGAGCTAAAAGAGCTTCGTAAAAGTGGCCGTTGTCCGGCTACGGAATTAAAAGAAGAAAAACAAAAAGAGGCCGATGCGCAACAAAGAAAAGCAGATATTTTTACGGTCAAGCAGTTAGTAGAATTGTACCTAACTCAATATATTGAAAATCGAATGATTAATGGAAAATTGATTAAAGGTGCTCGGAAGGTCAAAGGGCAGAAAGAAACCCGTCGTACTTTGGAGGGAGATGCTGTACGAGTTTTAGGAGATAGGATTGCTTCTGAGGTTTATCGAAAAGATGTAGTAAACCTAATAATGGAGATTGTTGGGCGAGGTGCAAATGTTCAGGCGGGAAATGTATTGCGGGAGTTAACAGCTGCATATGAATATGCCATTGGCTTAGAAAAATTTGATGATAGTTTTGCAAACCCTGGGATTTTAGCTAAAGCTGGACTGAGGCAAGCTAAAATTCGACTTACAAGTCAAAGAGGAAAGCGAGTTTTGTCTGATCAAGAGCTTAAAAAATTCTTACAGTGGTTGCCGGGATCCTGTTTTACCCCAACCCAAAAAAATATTATGCACTTTACGATCTGGACAGGTTGTCGGACTGGTGAAGTGTGCGCAGCAGAATGGAATGATGTTGACTTAGACGTGGGTACTTGGCATTTGAAAGACACTAAAACTGGAATTGAAAGACATGTTCAGTTACCAATTCAAGCCATTGCATTTTTAACGCAGTTAAAATTAACAACAGGTGATTATCTTTTTCCTTCTCAAAAAACTGGGTTACCGTTACAACAAAAAACATTGACGGAACAGGCATGGCACATGCGCGAAACAAAGCGAATGGTCGATATTGAACACTGGACACCGCACGATCTCAGACGAACAGTTAGAACCGGCTTATCTCGGCTTGGATGTAGGAGTGAGGTTGCTGAGGCAGTATTAGGCCATGCTAAAAGTGGGATTGAAGGTACTTATGATCTTCATTCATATGAAAACGAATGTAAGAAATGGCTTCAAATTTGGGCAGATCACCTTGAGTCTTTACTGGCTGATACTCAGAATGATTTTAAAATCCATGTATTAACAGGTTAATAGTATCGCGTATTTATCGAACTTGATTTATAAAAACAATAGGAAATATTTATTATGTGTGCAGAAAAAAATAATTTAAATGATGAAGAGTTACTAAAAGCTTTCAGAAAACTTAATGAATGTTATCGTGATGACAGTGGGGTAGCTGTATGTAAAGGAAGTTTACTAGTTTTATTGGAGGCGTTTGAATTACTATATCTCAACCGAAAAACAAAGAATGAAGAATTAAATTATCTTAATAATTTAATTCCAACGGGCTTAATTGAAGGTGATTTTAATGATGTTTTCGGTACTGTAGAGGATGCAATTAAGCGTACAGAAGAGTTTATCAAATCAAGGGAAGTTATTGAAGGAAGCCAAGCTGAATCGATTACCGCAAATTTGATAATGATTATGGAGCGAGAAAAATTTAACATGCCAGCCATTAATATATTACACATGATAGAAAAAGAACTTTTAAACTTACCTGATGTTTCGTAAGAAGCACTGGATATAGGTGAGTAAAGTCCCTTCGAGCTTGGAATAAAGTAAGCTAATACTCTATGAAACAATGTACGATAAGTGGCCATATTTTTTGCTGCTTCATATTTCCCCGTGCGATGGAGAGCTCTTGGTTGCTGATTCTAAAATTACCAGAGAAACCTTCAGAAGAGAAAATACTTGATATTCGTTTACTAATTTGAATGATAGATTTGATGGGCTCTTTGTCGTGATATTTTTAAGATTCTTGCTGCTTCTGAAAAAGACTTCCCATTATTTATTAATGCAATGCATTTCGCGTTTCTGCTTAATTTTGGTTGGGTCGAATGCTTAGGTTTTGTTTTATCTAAAAGTAGTAAATAATGTTGATATCTATCTACTAGCCCAAGAATTTCACCGGGTTCTACATCAAACATTAATTCAGTTTCTTCACCAAAAGACTTGGCTAGCCTCCTTAACCAAGTTACACGAGATTCATTTTTTTTCGATGCTGTAGCGCGAACTTTATTTTTTAGTAGTGGTTGGCCATTTATATGTTTTGATATTAATCTTGCAAGCACATGCCAATCATTAATTTCCCATAATGCTTCTGGAGGAGAACTTACACCTTTTTTATGGAGTGATAATATGTCACGTCTATTATTAGTCTCAATATCTAAAATACGTTCCCATGCCATACTAGCTTCTTCACTTTCCTGATATTTATCTTCGCAGAGAAGTTTAAGTTCTCCCCATACTCTATTCTTAAAATATTGATTAGTGTCTTTGTTGGATAACAAAGGAAGAGGAGATATTTTAAAATATTTCACAGCTCTTTTTAGAATCACTTTTGCTTTGTCATAATCCTCTGTTTCATAAATTATTCTTCCTGAAACAGGATCTTTGTAACTAAATGGATGATGTTCTTTGCAATAATGAGAGTTTATTCCTGGGCTAGGTTGTCTCCAACAAAAGGGGCAATATCCAACAGCTGAATTTTCTGAAGAGTGAGCTAATGATATTTGTATTCTTGATATTATATCTAGAAATCTTCCTAGGTTAATTTTAACTTCATATGATATGTTGTAGTGTTTTTTCTTTTCACTTATATAGTGAAAAGCTTTGTGTAAATTATTTTGAACATTTGTAAATGGATATTTATTTTCATAAGAAACACAGAAATTCTTCGATAAAAAACCACCTAATGTTTTAGCTCTCGTTTCTAACGGTTTATGGCATTCCTCTTTAAGTTCTACCTCTTTTAAGAATTTGTAAATACTTGAAATTCGAATATCTTTTTTCGGATATCTAATATTTTCGATGTAATCGATTACATTTTTTATAATTGACGCTTGTTTTTGTTCTATTAATGCTATTTGTATTGTAGATATTATATTTAGAAATTCCTTTGAGCTAATTTTAGATTTAATGTTGCGGTGTCTATTTTTTTCGCCATTGATTGCGACTAATACACATCTTTTAAATCGTAACTTCATTTTTACCATCCTGTTTGTCAATATGGCTCCAATATAACCACATTTGTGTGATATGGCAATTTTTTGAATTTGTTTAGTCTTGGGTTTAGTTCATGAAAATTCAGGAGTTACATATGACTAAAACAATAGATTCAATTTTAAGGTCAAAAGAGGTAGCAAAAATGTTAGGGATTTCTTGTACGTCTTTATGGAGATGGAGGAAGAGTGGAATATTTCCTGAGCCTATGGCGCTCGGTAAGGATAAAAAAATGATTGGGTGGCGTGAATCTACTGTATTAAATTGGATTGAAAATCAGGAGAAATATAATTATGAATAATTTAGTGATTGAGGTAATACATATACAAATTCTTTGTTTAATTATTGGGGTTTTACCAATCGTAATATCTTGGCGATATGATCGTATAGAAGCATTGATATTATTTTCATCAGCAACAGGAGTTAGTGTCGCTGCATATTATTGGCTGCCTGAACGACTACATGTTTTATCTAGTGATTTTTCTGTTGTGAATAATTTGATGACTGAATTAAGTGATTTATACCCACAGTTATTAGGTTCTCGGGAGTTGATTTCAGCTTTGTTGTCAGCAGGAATGGGAGTTTTAATTTCATGGTCACTTTTGATGTTTTTCATGATGCAGCGAAGTAAAAACAAACCTATTAGAGGGACTGTATTACTCAGTAACGCAGATATGATTCGCAAAATAAAACCACCTAAAAATAAGCTACCAATAAAAATTGGTCGTATTCCACTCCCGTACAATATGGAAGCACGAACAATCATTGTGTCTGGAGAACCGGGAGTAGGTAAAACACAAATGATTATGTCTTTGATTTCAGCAGCACGTAAAAGAGGTGATAGAGGTTTCTGTGTTGATGTTGGGGGCGATTTAATGAGTATGTTCTGGCGTGAAGGTGACATCATATTAGATCCAAGTGATGAACGCAGTGTTAAGTCATCGCCATTTGCGGATATAGAAGATGAGCATGACTGTGATTCTGTTGCCGGTTCATATGTTTCCGAAGGTAATAATAAGTCAGGCGAATGGAACTTATATACAAAAAATCTAGCGGCAGATATGTTGAGGACATTATGGCTAAAAGGTAAAAGAAAAAATAAAGATATTTACTACTATGTTGCCAAAGCATCAACAGCTGAATTTAAAGAACTGGTAGCAGGAACACCATCTGAAAGAATATTTGATGATGGAAATGAAAAAATGCTGGCAAGTATTTTAACAATATTGAGCATACATTTTTCAGTTATACAGTTTCTTGATCAAGAAGCAGGTGAGGATTCTTTTTCTCTTAGAAACTGGGTTAAGAGCGCTTCGGATAAGAGTTGGGTATGGATTGGGTCTAATGGGAGAACTGAGAAATCATTAAAGCCATATCGTAGAGCATCAATTGATATGTTTGTACGTGAAGTGTTGAGTTTAAAACCTGATCACAGTAGAAATATATGGGCTATTTTAGATGAATTTCCATCGCATGGTGAATTAAAAGTAACTTTGGATGCCGCAGCTAGAGGAAGGAAGCATGGTCTGGGTATGGTTCTGGGAATTCAAAGTATCTCACAAATAAATTCAATATATGGGCATGATGATGCTCAAAGTATCCTTGCATGTGCAGCTCACTCTCTTATTCTTCGCACCCCTGATCCAGATACTAATGAGTATTTAAGTAAGTCAATTGGAGATGTTGAACGCAGACGAGAACAAATTAATCTTGATGGAAACAAAAATGTTACTAGTCGGCAGCAAGTTATTGAAATTCGACGAGCAGTGTTGGCAAGTGAAATTTCAAATCTTCCAACCCTAAAAGGTTATTTGAAAATTTCCGGAATTGGATGGACTCTAGTGTCTATTCCCGTTATTTCAAAAAAACTTAATCAAAAAATAGAACCCTATGTGCCATGCAAAGCATATCTAGGACTAGAAAAACAACATTTATCTAACTTGAGTTCGCTAGAAGTTAAACTAATTAATCAACTCGATGAAGTATAAGGAGCAATAAAATGGCTAAAAGTTTATTTCAATCTGCGCATGCAGAGATAAAAAAGAAACGTGTATTTATGGTCTCAATGGATTTGTTAACCAAGCTTGAGCAAATTGAATTGGAAGCAGAAAAGCATGGCGTAAGTTTTCCACTTAACAGGCACGTTGAGGATGCAATTGCAAAGTTGATTAATGCGGCAGATAAAGAGCTTCGGTTGATTGAATCTGATCTTCAACCGGATAGTTCTGAAACTATTGCTTCGTTATCTGATGGTGATGCTTCTTTTCAAACGAATGAATTTGAAGATTAATTCTCCACGATAAAACTGTGGAGCCTAAGTAATCACTCCTGTATTTATTAGTCTATGACTAATAAATACAGGAGGACACCTCACGCACACTCGTGTAGTTGTCGTTTCCCTATGGAAAACATATGTTTCAAGTGACTCAAAATGAAAATAACCATGTGAGTCACATGTGACTCAATATTAACAATATATAGATTTAAGGTGACTCAGAAATGAGTGGGAATATAAAATATGAGTAAATCGCATGCCTATAGGATTCAATTGCACTGCAATCAATCAATGCACAAAGATATAAAAGTATTTGCTGAATCGAGAGGGCTTAGTCAAAGTGCTGCGGCAAGAATTCTTGTAGAACGGGCACTAATGCAAAAGAGCGACGAGGTAATTAGTCGCTTCGATAAAATGGAAGGTTACTTATCAGCAATTCTTCATGCTTCATCAGTTACTCGCGTTTTAGCTGCGGATGTTGCGAAGAAGTCGGGCTCAGAAATATCAGGTGATGAACTTCGCGAAAGAGTTTCTCATCTTTTGCAACGCTATAAGAAATTTGGTTCATAGTTTAAGAAATGATGACGTTAGCACCAATAAGATCAGCAGAACATGCTGCGACTTACTTTGAGCGGTCAGATCATTCGGATTATTATTTACGTGATGATGTTTGTCCTTCGTATTGGGTGGGTAAAGGTGCAGAAGTCCTTGGTATAGCAGGTGAAGTTGTAGATGCGGAACGTTTTAAGAGATATTTACATGGAGAAATTTCTGGTTCAATAATCGGTACAACTAAACAGGGTAAACATCAGCATAAGCCAGGATTTGATCTACAGTTTTCTCCTGCAAAATCTGTGTCAGTGATGGCGTTAGTGGGAGGAGATGAGCGAATTATTGCGGCTCATGACAAAGCAGTAAACGAAGCAATTACATTCTTAGAAGAGAAGGCTTCATATACCCGTGTTCATACTAGAGATTCTTCGGGTAAAGATAGCATTGAACATGTTTCAACTGGGAATTTATTATGTGCAGCTTTTCGACATGATACAAGTAGAGCACAAGACCCGCAGTTACACAGTCATGCCGTTGTTATGAACGCTACACTTCGAGACGATGGAGAATGGCGAAGCATTGAAAGTCGGCATTTTTATTCCCTACAAAAAGAAGCTGGCCTTCATTATCGTCAAAGCCTAGCAGCTTCATTAATTGAATTAGGTTACACAATTGATCGAGCGAAAGATGCAAGTTTTGAAATATCAGGTATACCAGTTGATGTACTTAATGCATTTAGTCTAAGACGAAACGCAATTGACAAGGAACTGGAGAAACTGGGTTACACCCGTGAGAATGCTCCAGCTGGACTTAAAGAAAAAATTGCCCATACAACAAGAGAAAAGAAGGTGCATATTGATCCTGAATATTTGCGAGAGCAATGGCGAGCTACAGCAAAGGAACACCATCTTGATGTTAGTAAAATTCTTAATGAATCTGTGTGTCAATCACAAGATATAGAGTTCAAAGAAAAGAACAAAATAAATTCTTATGAAACATTGCAGAAACTCATGAATAACGTTATTGATTCATTAAGTGAACGAGATTCTGTTTTCTCAAAGGATGTACTCATTTATGAGATAAATAAGCTGGCGGTTGGTTTTGGTATATCCAATGCGCAGGTACAACGTGCGGTTGAACATGCTGAAAAAGATGGGGGGCTAGTTGGTAATCGTAAAACAAAAATATATTCATCTCAATTCCAACGTTGGTTAGAAGTCGATGCTTATACAACCCCTAATAACATACGTGTTGAAGAAAATATGATTAATGCAATGTGTTCAGGCAAAGGCAAAGAAAATGTTGAATTTACCAAATATGAAATACATAACATTCTTGATGTTGCTGATAAGGATAGTGTCCAAAAAGGGTTTGATGGATGGACAGCAGGGCAGAAGACAGTTACTCGTGGTCTATTGGCAAGTAATGATAAATTTTTGGCCGTTCAAGGTTTTGCTGGAACTGCAAAAACAAGCACCGTTTTGAAAATAGTAGCACAGGAGTTTGAGCTAAAAGGGTATCAGGTGATTGGAATGGCTCCATCATCATCGGCGTGTCAATCATTACAACAAGGTGCCAACATCGATAATGTTGTCACTGTTGCCAGTCATTTACTCAGCAGAGATAATTCATTGTCAAAAGGTAAATCTATTTGGTTGGTGGATGAGGCATCACTGCTATCTACAAAAGATACTGACCGATTATTAACTAAAGCAAAAAAACAAAATGCACGAGTTATTCTTGTTGGAGATGTAAAACAACTTGGTTCAGTGGAAGCTGGGGCAGCTTTCCGACAGATGCAAGAGAATGGTATTTCAACGTATGAACTTGATCAAATTGTACGACAGGATAATAAAAAAACTTTAGATGCAGTTTATTCTGCAATTGAAGGTGATGCTGAACGAGTATTGGATATTTTATCCAATGGTGGGGGAAAGGTTGTAGAAGAATCAAAGGGTGCAGTGAGCCGCCATCAAAAAATTGTAAATGACTATATGTCATTAACGAAAGATGAACGTAGCAAAACACTTTTAATTGATCCGAGCCGTGAAGGTAGAGATAACTTGACGAAACTTTTACGAACATCATTACGAAAGACAGGTGAGCTAGCAGAGAGTGAGTTAAAAATTAATCGTTTAGATAAAGTTGATCTAACAAAACCTGCTGCAAAAGATGTTTTGAATTATGAGCAAGGTGACATAGTTCGTTTTGGACGAGATTATAAAAGTAAGGGGGTGCATAAAAACGAATATTGGGAGGTGGGTGAAATAGATTCACAAAAGAATACACTGACATTGTTATCCAAAGATGGACAAAGAGTGATCTGGAATCCAAATGCTTGGGGAACAAAGATGCAAGCATTCAGAACAATAGAAAGTGGATTATCAGCAGGGGATTGTGTTGTTTGGACAATGAATGATCGCAAGCAAGGGTTGTTAAATGGATCAAAGGGCGTTGTTAAGGCAATAGACAATGAATCTGGAGTGGCAGATGTGTTATTTGCCAATGGAAAGAAAATTCGTATGTCTCTTGATCAAGTATCTCAACAGCATTGGAATTACGACTATGTGAGCACGGCCCATGCCGTGCAGGGCATGACTGCGGATAGAGTTTATTTTCATGCTGAAAGCTTTCGGCGAAATCTTGCTAGCCAAAAGGCATTTTACGTGGCGATCAGTAGGGCTAAGCAACAAGCTGTGATTTATACAGACAATCAAGAGCAGCTAATCACTCAAATAAAAGAACATACTGGGGAGAAGCAAGTCGCTAAAGAGATAAACAAAGAATATGAGCATGAAATGGATTAACAAGCGAATAATAATTAATAAAAGGTAGCTTGATACTAATTTTTCAAATTATTAGTATAGTGCTACCCTTTGCAGGGTGATTAATTTAAGGTGTTCTTATCATGGCGCTTCTCAATAAAATACTTAGCTGGACGCAAACACTTCCAAAATGGCAAAGTGATGCTGCGCGTAGATTATTACAGCAGGAGAGGGGGCTATCCGAGGATGACTACGCTGAACTATTTTCTCTACTAAAGGCAGGACATGGTTTGCCTAATCCAGATGATTTACAGCCTGTTCCATTGGCTACAAATCACCTGCCTGCCAATATCAATGCTGGTGAAACCATCATCTTGAAAGAGATGAGCGCATTAACACATGTAAACCGTATTGCCCCGAACCAGAGTTTGGCATTTTCTAAAGTGGGAATGAGCGTGATTTATGGTGGTAATGGCACGGGTAAATCAGGATATGTGAGGGTGATGAAACAAGCTTGCCGTTGCCGTGATCAACTAGAAACGGTTCATACCAATGCCAATGATCTGGCATCTGCTAACCAAACACCAACAGCAAAATTTACAATAGAAAAACAGGGCAAGGATGATGTTCTTGATTGGGAGCGGGGACAATCTGCACCTGATGCATTATCGATGATTTCCGTGTTTGATGAACGATGCGCAAGGTCATATCTTACGGCTGAGCAAGATGTTGCTTATTTGCCTTATGGCTTGGATATTGTTGAAAGCTTGGCTAACAATGTTATTCCTGAATTAACCCGCAGGCTTAACGCGGAAATAAGCTCAATTGATACTAATGTTTATAGCTTTAACCATTTAATTGGCGAAACAGAAGTTGGCAAATTAATATCAAAGCTCAGCGCTAGAACTAACCCTAAAACTATTGAGACTCTTGGCTCTTTATTGGAAGATGAAGAAAAGCGAATTACCGATCTTAATAATGCACTTGCCGAAGCTGATCCTATGGCTAAAGCTGGAGAGCTAAAACGTTTTGTTTCTCGCTTGAAAAACCTAGCTGCTAGTATTAAAAAACAATCACGTTGGGTTGATGATGATGCCGTTCAAAAATTAAAGAAACTTGATGATGAGGTGGTAGCCGCTGAGCTCGCAGAGAAGAATGCAGCTCTTGCACTTCAAGCCGGTGAGAATTTGTTGCCCGGAACTGGCGAACAGCTATGGAAGACATTATTTGAAGCGGCAAGGAAATATTCAACGCAAACTGCA
>VAPK010352481.1_pt1 | contig 39914 bp, 23 predicted proteins | sample 3395031 | NCBI WGS metagenome assembly VAPK01 (sample SAMN08290443, study PRJNA428436) | hydrothermal vent metagenome | isolation source: Deep-sea hydrothermal vent chimney 1 | place: Pacific Ocean: Juan De Fuca Ridge
GCGACTCTTCGTTGAATTAAAAAACTGATTATTCAACAATGGCGTAAGAATAGCTAGATCTTACCACTGAAACGTATAATTATTCACCTTGAAAGGGATGCCTTAATGACCTGAAAAACAATCATTGCAGAATCGTTTTATCGGCAAATACTTTCACATGGGGTACCATTATTATCCCTATCTAGCGTGCGAATACGGCAGGCATTCATATAAAAGCGGGCTTCTTGGCAATTCGACATTTGTGAACAAAATGATTTTGTACCGCACGAAAATGTGTTGCTTTGTGAGTTTGTGTTGGAGTAGATTTTAGTCCAGGGAAGTTGACAGATAGGACGACTGTCGGCTTCGATGCGTTGTTCGATGGAATCTTCTATTGCGGCGAAAAAATCGATACCTGTCATTAATTCAATGTTGTCAATGGATGTGACATAGTCTTCCAGTTCGTAATCTTCCATTGAGCGATGGGGTATTTTAAAAGCAAAACCCGTCGGTGGAAATCGTGGACTTAAGATGACTTGATAATAGGCTTCAGGTACCGCGATGTCGTCGCCGATAGTTTGCGGATTCGGTGAGTTAAATAGTGGGCCGGTGACCACGTAGAGTTCTTTTTTTTCAATGGCGCAGGATTGCAGATAATCATTGAGTGTAGCCCAGCCCTTATTGGTGAAATCCGCTTGCTGAGGGGTGGTATTGGAGAGTAAAAAAGATTCCTGGCGAGCAGTGACATTAAAGCCGACTGTGGAAAAATGTGCGAGTTGTCCGTAATGGTAGTCCGAGTTATTATAGTCTGTTAATTTTGCTCTTAGGCCTGATGGGATGTCATTATCTTCCTGATAATTTTCCGTGACACTGATGTCGGCGTTTACTGAATTTCTGGTGAGATGATAGGCTACCCAATTGGCTAATTTTTTCTGGAAATTATAGCCCACGGCATAGCCTTTCCTGCAGAGTATTTGATCAGCGTTCGCTGGATTTCCTGCGAATAGATGGTTACCGCATTGGGTGTTAGGGCGACTGTCAAAGATTTCGGTATGAGTCACAATGCTTGGCGTGCCGGTTTGATTGGGGTCGGTATCGTTTTGCTTTACACTGTCCATACAGCCGAATGTTAGTCCGCTGATAAAAAGTACCATCGCTGATCGCATGTTTGCCTCCTTGGCTGTTTGTATTCAATCATTTTTAGCGGTAGGCATGATAGCAATATCTTTTGAAAAAACCTACTTGGTATGATACAAATGGTTAAAAAATATAATTATTGTAGCTTGCTGGTTATTTGGGGAGGTGATCGGTATCGAGGCGGTTAAACGCAATCAATATTCGCGATGGTGGTATGTCCTAAATTATCGTAGTTAGAATTTTAACTTTTTGATTGCTCGTAATTTTAAATTAAAGTGAGGCAGCGTGATCAAAATTTCGGCTTGAGTCTATGCCGTCAAGCGCAAAATATCAACGATGTTATTGCTTCATCTTTGTGCTGTTTATATTCAGCACTATAACCTGACAGTTAAATTAATGAGTGAATTATTTCGAACCATAGAAAAACGTTTTCAGCAGGCTTTTACCCAGGCCTTTGGGGAAGCTTACACAAACTTCAACCCGCAGTTGCGTGCGACACAAAATTCACGTTTTGGTGATTACCAAGCGAATTTCGCGATGGGGTTAGCTAAACAACTAAAATGCTCACCAAGAGAGTTAGCGGATCAGGTCTGCCAGCAATTGCAGTTAGCGGACATTTGTGAGCCACCGGAAATTGCGGGTCCAGGTTTTATTAATTTGCGTTTGTTGCCCAGCGTATTAAGCCAGCAATTATTGGCTTTGTCGCAAGATTCCCGGTTGGGGGTTTTGCCGGATTCTCGTCCGCAAATGGTGGTGGTGGATTTTTCCGCACCGAATGTGGCCAAAGAGATGCATGTCGGTCATTTACGCAGTACCATCATTGGCGATGCGGTGGTGCGAGTGTTGGAATTTTTAGGCCATCAGGTGATTCGTCAGAACCATGTGGGTGATTGGGGAACTCAGTTTGGTATGTTGATTGAGTATTTGTTGGAGAAGGGTTGGCAAGTGGGTAATGAAACCGCTGTTAATCAAAATTACCGTGATTTAAATGCACTTTATAAAGCGGCGAAAAAACAGTTTGACGAAGATCCCGCCTTTGCCGAGCGCAGCCGCCAGCGGGTGGTGGCCTTGCAGCAAGGTGATGTCGATACCTTAGCCATCTGGCAATCGCTGGTGGCACAGTCTCGGCAGTATTTCAGTGCGGTCTATGCGCGGTTAGATGTGACCTTGCAAGACAGCGATGTGAAAGGTGAAAGCGCTTATAATGACTTGTTGTCCGATACGGTGAGTGAGTTAAAAGCACAAGGGCTGGCAAAGCCAGATCAAGGGGCGACCGTGGTATATTTACCGGGGTTTGTTGGGCGCGATAATCAACCGTTGCCACTCATTATTCAGAAATCGGATGGTGGTTATCTATATGCCACCACAGATTTAGCGTGTTTGCGATATCGTATTCAGTCACTCAAGGCCGAGCGTCTTATTTATATTACTGATGCGCGGCAAAGCCAGCATTTTTCCATGATTTTTAAGACTGGCGAAATGGCGGGTTGGCTAACGGACCAGGTGAGGGTAGAGCACGTGCCGTTTGGCAGTGTATTAGGTGAAGATGGTAGACCATTTAAAACGCGCAGTGGTGAGGTGGTGCGTTTGGTTGACCTCATCGATGAGGCAGAACGACAAGCCAAGTCGGTGGTGGCAGAGAAAAATGCTCAACTCAGCGATCAAGAACAAACCGTGATTGCCAAAACGGTGGGCATGGGCGCGATTAAATATGCAGATTTATCCAGTGATCGAGTGAAAGATTATATTTTTTCCTGGCAACGCATGTTGGCGATGGAAGGTAATACTGCACCCTATTTGCAGTACGCGTATACCCGAGTGCGTTCTATTTTCCGCAAAGCCGCCAGTCAGGAGCCTAGCAATCCGCTGGATCGTATTAAAACGGCGGATCAATTGCATATTGTCAAAGCCGAAGAAAAAGCACTTTGCTTAAAATTATTGCAATTCGGGTCAGCATTGAGCGCCGTGGCAGAGCATTTAGAACCTCATCGGTTATGCACTTATCTTTATGAGTTAGCCACCACATTTTCCAGTTTTTACGAAGCTTGTTCGGTGTTAAAAGCGGATTCTGACGCGAGTCGATTGACCCGCTTATTGCTCTGTGACTTGACTGCTCGTACCCTTGAACAAGGGTTGGCCTTATTGGGGATTCGAGTACTCGAAAAAATGTAATAACACCCCATGAGCGAGGTGTTATTCATGGTGATTAAGGTAATTTCCGTTTTGGCCCAGTCCGGGGGGGGGGCGGTTTTGCGAGAAAAGCGTTCAGTGGACCAACCGCTTGTCGATATAAAGCTCAATCAGCTTATCTGGTGAATGATTAAAGGCGGAAGATAATAATGATAGGCCATTTGACTGGATGTAGCTGCATGATGAGTTTTCTGGCATGACCACCATCGCCCAAGTATTAAGTTTATCTACGGTTAAGTATCATTCGATGGCGCTTGAGGAGGAGTCTAATGAATTATTAGATAATCGCGTGTCTCAAGCGGAAACTTCCTCATTTCTTCGAGATGATACGGTAAATTTTAGTGAGGCGGCGAGGCAGAAGCAAACGACAGAGCACGATGAGGAAACCAAGCAAAGCAAAGATAGCCGCAATACGCTGACCGAAGAGGAAGAAAAACAAGTCCGGGAACTCAGTCAGCGTGACAGGGAAGTGAGAACCCATGAAGCGGCGCATAAGGCTGTGGCTGGGCAATATGCCAAAGGCAGCCCCACTTATGAATACCAGAGCGGGCCTGATGGCAAAAATTATGCTGTGGGTGGCGAAGTACAAATCGACACCAGTACGGTTCGTGATGATCCTGAGGCCTCATTACAAAAAGCGAATCGCATTCAGGCGGCGGCGACGGCACCGGCTGATCCTTCTTCACAAGACCGGGCGGTGGCGGCTCAAGCGGTGGCGATGGCCGCCAATGCCCAAGCGGAGATTGCTGAAAGTCGTTCAAATAATACGAGTAATCAAAGCAATAATAATCCGGCGTCCATTGAGTTTACTGACCCGAAGTCGGCCAATTATTATACTGCTGTGGCCTCCTACCAACAAATTGCCCAACGATCGGAACAGGTTAATTTCGAAAACGCCCTACATTTACTGGCATAACGTATTAATTTTGCTCATCCATGTTATTCACAGAAAGCGTGCATAAGCTGTGGGTAACTCAGTTAAGTTTTTGTAAAAAAATAAAATTTTCACAAAGACTAATCAAGTGATAAATCACCGCTAACGCTATTTTTTATATTCTTGCTTTAAATAATTTTCAGGCGGCTGTCTGGCAGGCATGACGGACTAGGGTGGCATTGTTGGTGAGCATGTCCAACCAATAATTCATATGGGTCGCTTGGCTGGTATCTCGCCAATGGGAGAACAGTGAGGCATATTCCCCGAGAGGTGTGTGACCGGCTTGTGGATGCATTTCGACGGTGAATGATAATTGTTCAGCCGAGCGTTGTTGCATGACGGTGTGTATTAGTTTGGTGAGCCCATTGACCCCGAAGATCCCATCCAGCGTGTGTCGTCCTTGATAAGCAAATGGCAAGCGGATTGACTGAAGAAAACTCAGATGATCAGAGACGCCAAATAGACTAAAAGTGGACAAGGGGTGGCCATCGTGGAGATGGAAATGCAGCGGTTTATCAAGCCGTGATAGGCGTTCGACGAATCTGTTAACCAAGGCTTGTGTGGCCGCCACGGCGTCTTGGATGGCATCGATTTTTTTAGGTAAATCTGGGTGATCCGGACGCAGGCGACATACATCTTCATTGGGATGTTGTTGGGCGTATTGTTGGCGGCAAAGATGGATGCCGACGTGGGAAATATCAATCGCAGCACATACCTTTGATAAATCGGCGGTTTCTTCAAACAGTGAAGCAAAAAACTCCGGTGCTAAACCCGCTGCGTATTCGATGAAAACCCGGGGAGCTTGGGCCAGTCCACTGAGCCGATGTTCCATATCGCGCATCGCATTGAGGGTCTGTTGTGGCTGATCAGCAAATGTGGTTTGATCGTGCAGTAGTATGCCATGCAGTTGTCCGGCGGCGACTTCGGCAAATTGTTGGATGGTTTCCCGTCCTGACGTGCTCAGCAGATTAATGCCTCGTGGCAAATGGGCAACGCAAGCGAATTCTCCAGGACGAAATGACAATAAGTGACGTAAATGACTGGGGCTTCCAGGGTAAAACTCTCCGCCGAGCCCGGCGTCTGCCAAGCGATATTGCGCTAGACGTAGCAGGGTTTCATCGCCTTTGATGGGGGCTTGAATGCTTAACATCGCGAGTAATTTAGGGAGTGAAGTGCGCATCAGCTTAATCCTTGTTGTGCTCTGGCTTGTAAAACATAGAAGCTATTGTGGCGAATCGCCCCTTCCACATCCTGCGGGTAATCAAATACGGATTCTAGGTAACTTGCAATTTTGGCGAGCGGTTGTGCCAATGATTGAAGGCGGGCTGGCTGGGTAGAAAAGGGTACCGTTGTGTAATTAATTAGTTCACTAAAACTTCCCTGAGCTTGGTTAGCGTGTCGCGCAAAAGAAAAATTAGCGCAACTCAAGAGCTGGCTTTGGCCGGTGTGTCGATCGCAGCGAATTCGGTAAGGGCTGCCCGGTTGCCAAGCGGAGGCAAGGGTATCTCCAAGACCAATGGCTAATTCGACCCAAGCCGAGTTTGATGTGCCATGCATGGGGTCTGAGGTGTGCATAATAAAAGCAAGTTCGGGCTCAATCATTTCTTGAAAAAGTATCGCCATATGGATTTGGTTATGTTTAATCCCCGCATTTTTTCGGCTGAGTGTGGCGGTACGGCTCCAAAGTGAACTCCATACCTGTTGAATGGCCGTCGTGCTTTGCTGGGCAGTCACACCGACAACGGAATCATATAAGCCGGCGCCAGCGAATTGTGCTAAGTCTTCTCCATTGGCGCTGGAGCGTACCGCTAACAGCGTAGACTCACCAAAAAACTCAGTCAGTTGTTCAATGATAGGATGAGGCACCGCAATTTGTTGTATCAATGCTCGCATTTTTGTGAGCAGTGGGTCTAACGCTTGAGGGGGTGCTGCGATGATTTTTGTCTGCAATCGGGCATATTCACTGGCGAGTTCTGACTGTTTAGCTAAGCAATGCTCCATGATGCCAAATGGCATGATCATGCCTTGGGGTGCTTGAAATAAGCCATGGGATTGTTCGGCATAGTTGATTAATAAGCCTGCATTGCTGGCTTTGCTGCCACAGATGGCTGGGGTGGCGGTCGACAGTGGATACAGTTGTATTTGCTCCGTCAATGTTACCGATGGCAGGGTCATCGCTGGGTGGATGATTTTTTCATGGGAGCTTGTCCGTGGAACGCTGGTTTCCTGGAATTTGACCTGATCGGCGGTGGCGAATAACTGAATGGTTTTTCCTTGTAATGGCATCAAATCTGTTTGTTGTTTTTGATCGTTAGCCATCACAAAAGGCACTTGTTTTTGACGGGCTCGCACCGCAAGATGAGACAAATAAGGAATCGCCTGGGTGATCACCAGTCCGCCGACATGGTTGGGGATTTCTTCATCCCCGGTGACTCGATCTAGCATGACAATCACCGTTTCTGATGGATGGATAAGCGCTTCAATGTGAGTCACCTGCACCAGCTTGCCGGTGATGGTACCCGGCACAACCGTTTCCCAAGCGGGTAGTTTAAGTGCCGTACGGATGGGATCGAGTCCCATTTGTATCAGTTTAGCCATTTGGAAAATGATATTTGCCCGGATATCGTTTTCACAAAAAATCTCAATGGCATGTTCGCTGACTTGCAAAGCGCGACCGAGGCTTTGTACGCGAGCTGGAAATAAGTTTAATACTTTATCGGCATATTGTTCAGTGAGTCGCTTACTGCGTTCCAGGCTAGCTTTCAGGCGCAGTAGCTGAAATTCATCGTTGGCTTGAAAGTCTTTCGACCATCGGTTGAGTTCGGCTGAGAGTATGCCACATTCTTGCGCCATAATTTGGCTGAGTCGTGCATTATCTATGGCATAGATCAAGCTGTGTAAAAAAACTGGCCAGGCATTATGGTCGGCGAATTGTGTTAATCGATTAGCCATATCGCTTAACAAAACGAAAGAAAATTCTTCCAGCGCAATATCACAAAGACGCCGTTGTTGTGTGAGTGAGCTATCTTCCGGGGTTGTTTGGCCGGAAATTAATTTTCTTAATTCGGTGACATGCTTAATCAGTTCAAGTTGTTGGGTATCGCTCCGATGGGTTTGCGATTTCAAGGTAAGTATGGCGAAGATGTGCGGGTTTTGTGGTTGATCGAGTTGTTCGGCAAGGATGTTGAGTCGTTTGTCGAGCTGGGACGCATTAAAGAATTCCAGTAATTCTTCATGGAAAATTTTGAATTGTTCGATAAATTCCGATGAATAATCATTGGGTGATTCGGTGATACGTTTTAATATATCTGCCGAGGTTTTTAAATCTTCAGGGCCAGCGCAGCGATGTAGTTTGTTTTGCAATCGATGTTTGATTTCTTGTTTGAGTGCGTGTGGTATGTCGTTGCGATGGGCGATATCACGGATGCGTGTCAGCGGTTCACGATGGCGAAACTCTGCCTCATGAGAAGGTAGCCATGGATAAATTTTGCGTAATAACCAGGCGTTATCTGGTGTTTGTCGTTGTGCTAAAGCGGCTTCGATATGCATCGCAGCCTGAGCGTGATGATTAGGCCGAAAATGCCGACCATCTTCCTGACAAGAGGCTTCCCCGGTGCCAAGGAAACGCAAGTAAATAGCCAGGGCTGTCAATTGTTCAGGGGTGGCGTCAAACGCTGGGTTGGTAAGTGTTTCTTGTATCCAGGTGAGGCGTTGTCGCCAACTGGTTAATCGTTGGTGGGCATCAATGATTGCCTGAATAAAGGGTTCTGCGATTGCGGATAATGGTTGAGCGATTGCTGGCTCAGGGGCTTCAGTGGTTACGACCGTTTGTTGTGTTACGTTGGTGCTGTACTGTGTTTTTTTTTTCCATAAGGGTCTAACATCATGCGCAGCTTATGTTCAGCCTCGACAAGCAATGTGGTTGGCTGCGGCCATTGCTCCATAATCATGGCGCCGCTGTAATGGCGTTGTTTCATACGTTTAATGAATTCGCGTACTCCGCCATCATTGTGTTTTGCCGGGCCGGTGAAGAGGGTTAAATGCTTGTCGTGATCGCCGTGATTTTCATGAATATGCAGATGGATGATCGGTAGATCAGTGGCGAGTTCATCAATATAACGGATATAATCATTGTGGGTGGTCTGGCAAAGATTCGCATGACCGATATCAAGACACATACCGACGTGATCGGTGTTGATGCTTAATTGCTTGAGACAGGCAAAGGTGGCATTAAAATTTTCTGGCGTGGTGAGCGGGGTATTTTCGATGCTGAGTCGCACGCCTAGTTGTGCGGCATAACGAATGATGTCACGCAGTGAGTCAACATAAGTTTGGGGTCCTTGATCCATATACAGGTGCAGATTGACCAAATCGGCCCCAATATCTGCCGCAAAATCTAGGCTTCGTTTTAGCAAGCCTTCTCCGTCAGGATATAATGGATTGGCTTGCCAAGGCGCATGTACGGTGTATTGGATATCATGGGTTTGTCCTTGTTGTTTGACCCGGCGGCGTTCTGCCGGGTCCATGTCCATTTCATCCCAGCCGCCGGTATTTTTTTTATCTGAAAACCATTCAAAAGCATCAAAGCCATGAGCGATGGCGAATGCTAGCGGTTCCAGGGCGTGGGGAGCCGAGAACGCGGTTTGATTTCCTATACGAATACGTGACATTGATTTTTTCCTAATTGAAAATGCCGACCTGGGGGCGGGTCTGCACGACGTAAAATATCCCTTGCTGAATTGCGCCTTCGATATCCTGTGGTGAGCCGCAGATTTTTTCAATTTGATGGCCAATTTGGCCGATTTTGGTGAGCAATTGTTCGCGAAAAGTATTATCCCAAAGCAAAATATCATCACTATAGTCGAGCCTACGATGTTCCGGTGCGGTGGCGAGTAGACTGTCATAGAGTCCGGCGCCTGCATAGTTTTTCAGGTCTTCACCATTCGAGTCAGAACGAAAAATAACTCCGCTGCCATAGAGGCCAATGCGTTTGCTTGGATAGGAGATAATCTCTATTTGTTGGGTTGGCTTATGATACAAAAAACTGAAGGCACGGCCAGGGTAATTGCCGACTAAAGTTTCGCCCATACCTAAGACGATTTCTACGTAAATTTCGTTGTCATTGTTGGTGATCGGGTTGACGGTATGAATGACAAACGCATAGTCGGCCTCAACCACTTGTTGAATAAGCACGGCCATTTGCAAGCGGTGATGGGGAATCTCTCTTGCAACTCGGGAGTAATAGGCACGCTCATTCCACTGAGAAGCCCAGACACCTTGAATGGCTGGCCAGATTTTTTCCCAGCCCATGTCAGCGAGTTGTTGGCTGTGCCACATGGCTAGTAAGTCGTTTTTGAGTGCATCTGGGGCGGTGATTTTTTGAAATTGTTGGCGAATCTCTGATAGCTTATTGGCCGGATCTGTTTTGATTTTCGCGATTAAGGCTGGTAATTGCTGAGCAATCGACTGGTTTTTTTTATTTTTCAGGCATTGCTCTAAAACCCCAAAGGGTAGGGCAATCGAGGTTGGTAGTTGTATCCAGGCGGGAATTTTCTTGCGCAGTGCTTGTAGATTATTGGATTTACCACCCACGTGGTCATCATTAAACGCGGAGGCGGGGATGACCCATTTGGAAAATGCTCGGCGCCGTAAGGTGAGTTTGACTTTGTTCTGTTTTGCAGCGGGTTGCTCGGTTCCGGTGAGCGAGCTATGGTATTCAACATCACCGGCCGGTGTCACTTTCAGAGTGAGTTGCTGGTTTTTTAAATTTTTTAATTGCTGGTAGGTTTCATCGTCAAAACAGGTGGCAAACAAGACATGAGCGTTGCGTGCTCTGACAGCTACATGGGAAACCAGGTCAGGTGTGTCTGAGGTAATAATGGAGGTAATGCCTTCAGGTATTTCTTCGTCGCCGGAAACTTGGTCGGTGATTAAAATGGTTGGCTCTGAAAAATGATCACCTTGTACCGTCAATAGGCGATCGACAACACAAACTTTTCCTGAGGCTTGCGCCGGGCTAATGACTTGCCAGCCGCTGAGTCCGGCTTTTGTTCTTAGCATGGGGTCGAGGTGGCGTAGTACGAGCGATAACGCAAAGGCGGGCGTGCTGCGGATAATTTCTTCACTAAATAAGTTGATGGTCCATTGATCTGCTGCAAAAGCATCGCCGAGATATTCGGCCTTAGGCTGTAGGGTTTGGTATAGCTGATTGCTCCAGTGACCAATCATCGAACTCAGTCGATCGACGATGGCTTTGGCGTGCAGATACCATTCTCGTTGTTGTTGAGGGCTTGCCATGAGTCGGTCTAAATGACGTGCACAAATATAAAATTCATCAATTCGAGTGGATAACCACGCCTGTCTGAGTGCTTGTTGCGTCAGCGCGAGTAACGTTGTTATATCCAACTGACTCAGGGGTTGTTGTTCGATAATAGCTCGTGACGTTTGCTCCAGGGCTAAATCAAGGTAGAGTAATTCTCGTATGTCGAGTGGGTCGTGGCGATCGTGGAGCAGGGTGTTTAAGCCGTGCCGTGCTTCACTGATAACGTGCAGTTTGTCATTGGCGGGTACGTCAGAAGCGCGTTGTTGGAGCAAAATATTAATTTTTTCATGCATTTCCGCATTGAGCATTCGGCGTACCGCATCAACCGCTGTTTCTAAGTCGGTGCCTGTATGTACGGCGTTAAGGATACGCAAGAAATAATGAAAATCATGAATCAGTCCGTGTTTTTTATCGGGATAAAATTGCGGGTCTGTGCGAATAGGGCGTTCAAAACGGGTCAAGCGTTCACGGTTAATTCCACCGTCGGCTAATACCTGGTAGAATCGATCGGTGTTTCCGTCACTTTCCAGAAAAGCGAGATAAGCTGAACAGATAACAATGTCATCCGGTGTGGTATTGTTGTGGAGTTTCTGATGCCATTCTTCCATGAAGGTACCATGCACTTCTTTGAGATGATGCCGGTGCATGATATTGAGTATTTCATCACGCACTTTTTGACCTTCGCCGCCACGTCCCAGGGTGGTTAACATCAATCGCACCCAGGGTCGGCTGGCGTCCTGCTCAACAAATAGGGCGGCAAGTTGTCGGGTGAGTCTGTCTTGAGCATGGCTCAACTCACGGGGTTGAGTATTGTAGCGGCGCTGCCAGTCCAGTTGCCGAATGGCTGAATAACGTAACCAGGTAAACAACAACGCCCAGGTATTTTCTTGATCTTCTTCGATGTTGTTTAACAGGTCGTGGGCGAGATTAAAGCGATGCATGAGGGTCCAGGAGTTTTTTCCGATTTCGGCCTCGATAATTTTATCGGCGATGATTTGTGTTGCACTCGAATTAAAATCAGTATGGGCTAATGATGGCTGTTGCAATGGCAAATGTAGGTCATTGCCTTTGGCTTTTAGCCAGCGAGCGGTGGCTGGCTGATAAAGTATAAAATTAATGCCACGATAGTTTGACTCGGAAAATGACAAGGTTAACCAACTGAGGTCATCTTGCCAGGTAAAAGGCGTGCGAACGGCTAATTGGTCAAAGATCTCCGTGCCGGGTGGACGATCTTCTGCGGTAGGTAATTGCCATTGAAAAGGGTGATTTTTGGCAAGCCCCCAATGTAACAATACGGGAGGCTTGGCGTTGGTGACTAAGATGACTTGCCATTGATTGTCTTGATCCAGCGTGGCGGTGGCCAGCGTATCTCCGTTATCGAGGGTGATGGTTTGTACCTTCCAGGGTGCGTCGGCAACGCGTGCAGTGATGGCATTGTTCACCAGGTTGGCGTCGCTTTGTGAATTGGGTAGGGTGATGAAAAAATCCTTATTGCCATTTTTGAGCCACTGCTGTTGTTCGGGAAAGTAAATAACAAACAGCAAACTTCCCCATTTGTCAGGCGATTTGAGATTGATTTGTAATGACTGTTTACCTGCTGCATCTGCGATAAAATCGGTGCGTACTGCCTGATCATTAAATGGTTTACTATGCGGTGGCCAGAGTTCGGCGGGAGGGCAATGCCAGCGATCATTGGGATGACGGATCAATCCCCAATGCAGTTGACATGGCTGATCTGTATGGATGGATAGGGTAAGCGCGAGCTGATGGGTGTTCTGTTGCTTATTGATGGTGATGACAGTGGCATTGACATGAAAAATTTCCACCGCGAGCGTGTGACTCATTAATTTCATTCCTTAGCTGCTGAGTGAGGCGTCAAACGAGCCTCTAATATTACCATACTTCGCGCCTGTGTAATATAAATTTCACTGGATAACCTTGGCTGATTGGTGGGTGTTAAAATATCGTCAGGCGATGCCAGTGAGGTATCAACAGCTCGATACCAAGGGTGATTGTCAATCTGTGGCAAAGCAATTTCTTGACCGTCAGCGGACATGTTAATGATCACATGCAGATGCTCTTCATCAGGCGCGACAGCCGCTAAGGTAAAGCCTAGGATTTGCGCGTCACTATCCCACAAAGGTTGATTGGGCTGTATACCATGCCAGCTAATGTCTGGTAATTGACTATCATTGCTTGGTTTGCCGGTTAAATAGCGTTTGGCACGCAAACATCGGTGACGTTTTCTGAAGGCAATCATTTGTTGAAAAAATCGGAATATATCTTGGTGGTTGTCGATTTGGCGCCAATCAAACCAATTGATTTCGTTGTCTTGACAATAGGCATTATTGTTGCCTTTTTGGGTTCGCATCACTTCATCTCCGGATAAAATCATGGGCACCCCTTGGCTGATGAACAGTATTGACGTGAAGTTTTTAATTTGTTGTTTACGTAATTTTTGTATTTCAAGGTCGTCAGTTAAGCCTTCTACGCCACAGTTCCAGCTGCAATTGTCATTGTGGCCATCACGATTATCCTCACCATTTTCTGTATTATGCTTATGATTATAGCTAACGAGATCATGCAGTGTAAAACCATCGTGACAAGTCACAAAATTAATGCTATTTAGCGGCAGTCGGCCTTGAGGCTGGTAAATGTCACTACTACCGGTTAAGCAAGAGGCCACTTCACCGATCAGTCCTCGGTCGCCACGCATAAATTTTCGAATCACGTCACGATAGCGACCGTTCCATTCTGACCAGCGAAAGCCTGGAAATGTGCCAAGCTGATATAGGCCAGCAGCATCCCAGGCTTCGGCGATAATTTTGGTGCGTGATAAAAATCGCGAAAATTCAATACTCCAAGGCAGCGGGGCATTGTACATGGGTTCGCCATTTTCACCACGCGAAAACACGCTGGCTAAATCAAAACGAAAGCCATCGACGTGCATTTCAGTGACCCAAAAAACCAAACAATTAATAATGAAACGAGTAATTAATGGATGATTGCAGTTAACCGTATTACCGCAGCCCGTATAGTCTCTGTATTGCCGTCTGTCGATGGGGTCCAGGTGATACATGAGTTCATTAAATAAACCTTTGAAATTGATGGTCGGTCCTTGCGGCCCACCTTCAGCGGTATGGTTGAAGACGACGTCGAGTATCACGCCAATACCTGCTCGGTGCAGTGCTTTGACCATATCTCTAAATTCGGTGAGATGATTGGCGATGTAAGGATTGATACAATAGCGAGGATGGGGGCTAAAAAAGCTATGAGTGCTATATCCCCAATAGTTATTTAACCCTCGGGCCGCCACGCTAGCGGGCACATCTTGTTCATCAAAGGCCATTACCGGCATTAATTCGATGTCGGTGACACCGAGTGATTGCAAATAAGGAATTTTTTCAATAATGGCAGAAAAAGTACCTGGATGTTTCACATTGGCAGAAGCGTGGCGAGTAAAACCGCCGACATGCAGTTCATAAATAATACTGTCTTCTAAAGGATGGTTGATTGGTGTATCACCTTCCCAGTCATATGCATTATTGACCACTAAACCACGCATGGATGTCGTGAAGTTATTTCCCTGATGGTTGATGGTTTGGTGCCGATCCCAGCGGTCATCAATGATGGCACGCGCCCAAGGGTCGAGCAACTCGATTTTTTTATTAAATCGGAAACCGGTGTGCTGGGTATCATCCGGGCCATCGACTAGCCAGGTATAATAACAACCCGCCTGTAGCTTTTCCAAATAGACGTGCCAGAAAAAAAATGTACGATGCGTGCTCGGATCGAGCGGCACCACTTGAAAAGGAATGTCATCGTCTGCCTGTTGGTACAGACGTAATTGTACCTCGGTGGCGTGTCGACTAAAGATACAAAAATTAACACCACCGTCATCGATTTTTGCCCCCAAAGAAAAATTATTGCCTGTTTGAATGATATACTGATCTATTGTTTTATGCATTTTCATTTTTATATTTGGGTTTTTCACTGTTTGAGAACGTTGTTGCACCCATTTGAGGCTTAGGAAACGGTTCAATCATAGAAAGCCTTCGGCGATTTGTTCCTTACCAACTAACGAAGGTGGTATGGGTGCTCGATAAATATTCGATTGCTGTATTTTTCACCTGAAAAAAAACGATCACAGGTGGCTAACACTGCTGAAAGTTTCGGCTTTATCTGGAAGAGCTTTAACCACAGGTTTCAATGGTGTTGCCGCCTTAGATGACATCATAAAATTGTGCAAATTTTAGTGTAAAAAAATCCAGTTGATGGTAATGTCGAATATATTTCGTACATATTATGTGAGTTTTTTTTCCATATCATCACTTTAGGTGAAATTTCTTGCGAAGTTCAGGCATTTAAGCAAAAATAGCATGGCGCTGGAGCTAGGGTTGATTGCCACCAATGAAGAACAAACCCAATTCTAATACTCGTTAGCTGATGATATTTTATAAAATGAGGTGGTATATGTCTCAAATATAACAATAAACCATCTGCGGAGCCTAGTATACCTGAATTAAGAGGCGTTCTTTGCCTACGCCATGTTAAGCATTTATTTTATACTCAATACCACCATAAAGTGGGATGATCATGTTGGTTGCGCAACAACATAATGAATTGATGTCGCCGTTATCTGTGCGCACTCTGTTATCCCAAGACAATGCATTTGTTATTGATTTTGTGGATTTATTTTGTATCGCTGTAGAAGAACTGAAAGTGTCGAAACAACGCTGTTTGACTTTGCCTAACAAGAGCTGGAGAAATAAAGCTAAAGTACCCGTCATTGATACCTTTGATGATACTGAATTGCCTATCCATTATCATTCCACGTATTTGGCATTCATTGCCCGCGATCCTTATTGTATTCACGCGTATTGGGAAATTGCGCCTGAGCAGCTGGAAAGTTTATTGGTAACGTTGGCAAAAAAGCAACAGGCTCATGGGTATGTACTTAGGTTATATGATGTGACTCACATTGAATTTGACGGTAATAATGCCAACCATTGTTTTGATGTTAAGATTGATTTGTTGCGCCAGCATCATTATGTGGATTTGTGGTGTGACAACGTGAGTTATTGTGGCGAGATTGGTTTGCTTAATGCCAATGGCGATTTTTTGGCAATTGCGCGTTCTAATTTTGTCACAACGCCACGAGCATCGCTTGCGACGGATCGCGATATCTTATGGGGTGAGTTACCGCCAAATGCGACACCACAAAGCCAAATGATTGTGCAGGCTTCGTTCCTCAGTCGATCAAATGGTGATGAGGCAGCTAGCCGCGCTGTGCAAACCCCCGACGAATCCTTGCAGGCTTCAGCGGCGACGGAAGGGCTAGCTTCCATTGATTGGCGGGTGACGGCGATGGGAAATGAACCCGAGCTGGCGGCACTCTTGCCAGGCGATGAATTTGATTCGCAAAAAACTAATTTTATTAGCCCGCCCGTTATTCCAGTGCCGCCCTTATTTTCTCCCTTGCCTCAGGGTAAACTTGATATTCAAGTGTGTCGTGAACAGTTTTTGGCAGTGTTGCATGCGCTAATACGAAATCAAGCACTGCCTTATCGACCACTCATGCCAAGTGTTTTACCCCATGCGGGCGAAAAGCCATCGGTATCTCAACAGAGCAAGTTAACTTTTGGCGGCGCTTCCGACGTCTTTTATTCGCGTGGTACTAACAAATAGCATTTTTGGCTAAGCCTGAGGTTACTATGCCACCTAAAGGATATGTATGCTTCGTTTTACATGCTCATCTTCCTTTTGTGCGGCACCCAGAGGAAGATCGTTTTTTTGAAGAAAACTGGTTGTTTGAGGCACTGACAGAGACCTATATTCCGTTATTGAATACCTTTCAGCGTTTAGTGGATAGTAAGCTGGATTTCCGATTCACCATGTCATTAACACCCTCGCTAGTGTGCATGTTGCAAGACCCGTTGTTACAGCAGCGTTATCTGCGGCATCTTGATGGTCTGATTGAGCTTGCAGAAAAAGAAGTGGTGCGAACCAGAAAGGACGCTAGTTATCACCGCTTAGCACGTTTATACCGAAAGCATTTTATTGCGACAAAAAATAAATATCTCGAACAGTACCACAAAAATATTGTCGCGGCATTTGGTTATTTTCAAAAACTGGGTTGCTTAGAAATTATCGCCTCTTGTGCCACGCATGGATTTTTGCCGAATTTGCGCGTTAACGCTTCTAGCGTGGAGGCGCAAATCAGACTCGGTATTGCCAGCTATCAAAAAACATTTGGTTGTGCGCCAAAAGGTTTTTGGTTGCCGGAATGTGGCTATTATCCAGGCTTAGATGACACCTTAAAGGCCGCTGGAATTCAGTATTTTTTTGTGGATACTCACGGCTTAAGTCATGCGACTCCCATGCCTCAGTACGGTGTTTATGCGCCAATCTATTGTCCATCGGGCGTCGCGGCCTTTGGTCGGGATAATGTTTCATCAAAACAAGTGTGGAGTGCGCAAGCGGGTTATCCGGGGGATGCTGACTATCGGGAATATTACCGTGACATTGGTCATGAATTAGATTATGAGTATGTGAAATTGTATCTTCATCCAATGGGGGCAAGAGTCAACACCGGCATAAAATATTGGCGAATTACCGGTGATACCGATCAGAAAAAAATATATCAACCGCGTAATGCACGTAATAAAGTGGTGTTGCATGCGGAGCATTTTATCGCTAATCGTCAACAGCACATTGAATATTTAACGAAGCAGATGGATCGTAAACCGATAGTCGTCGCACCTTATGATGCTGAATTATTTGGCCATTGGTGGTTTGAAGGTCCATTGTGGTTAGAATATTTGGCCCGCAAAATCACCGCACAAACGTCGACAATTAAACTGATTACTCCGTCCGAGTATCTGGCCGAATATCCGTGCAATCAGATTACTGTGCCGTCTTCATCGAGTTGGGGAGATAAAGGCTATGGTGAATTTTGGTTGGAAAGCACGAATCACTGGATTTATCCACACTTGCATATGGCGGGAAAACGCATGCAGGAACTGGCAATACGCTTTACGAATAATGATGTGATGCCTTCGCCGGAAAGTGTTTTGGTGAAGCGGGCACTCAATCAGGCCGCAAGAGAATTGATGCTTGCGGAATCCAGCGATTGGCCATTTATCATGAAAACCGGAACGGTTGTGCCTTATGCGCATCGCCGTGTGAAAAGCCATATTAATCGCTTTACCCATCTGTATGAAAGTGTCGTCAATCACACTATTGACGAAGCTTGGTTAGGCGAAATTGAATGGCGGGACAATATTTTTTATGACATTGCGTGTGCAGATTATTATGGTTAAGGAATGGGCGTGTAATCATAGCGCGATTGCCCTGGTCTGATAGGCTGTCCAAGGCTATCTTTAAGATATCTCCAGAGCAAGGTTCTCCAAAATAGCACAGTAGTTTTTATGGTTATAGGCATTCATGATTGTTTATCATGTGATGCGCCATTCAAATTTTTTTGTACGATGGGTCGCCAATTGTGAAAATATAAAGAGTCTATCGAAAAATAAGTGCCATGGAAATCTTGGTGTTAGCTCAATCTATTCGGTGTAGCCGCGTCAATGGTGTTTATCATAGAAAAAGATACGTGTATTATCCATTCTCTACAATACAAATTAGATAACGGGTAATAATCTCTTGACTTCCAATCGCTTCAACCAATCACAGCAAGAGACACAAGCGCTACCGAGCAGCCTTTATTTCTCAGAACTTTTAGCTCACTATATGACATTAACGACGGGGCTCTCGGTTAATAAATTTGTTCATACGACACTGAAATTTCTCAGCAGGCAGCTGAATATTTGTCATAGTTCCATTGCATTAGTTGAGGAAAATAATCTCGGTTTTCGTTTATACGATGCAAATCATGACGATGAGACCGGACTTGAAGCCGGTGACTTTATTCGTTTCGACATGACTATTTTATCAGAAATTGTTGAACACCGAGAGCCCCGATATCGCCCCGATATCGCCAGCTGCGATTCGGGCTATGCGATCGATAAACGATTGCTTTCTGCCGGTATACAAAGTGATTTTTTGATACCTTTATGGATAGAAAATCGATGTCTGGGTACACTCAATGTTGCCGCAGCTACTCTGGATGGTTTTTGTGAGGATAGGCGGCGGTTTTTGCTCCTGCTGGCATCGAGCTTAGCACAATCTTTACAGAACATTCATTTGATTAAGTCACTTCAAGAAAGTGAACAGCGTTATCGAAGTCTCATTGATGATATGCACGATATGGTTCAATCAGTGGATTCTGATGGTCGTTTTATTTATGTTAACGATGCCTGGCTGAGCTTATTAGGATATCATCAGCAACAACTGAGTGAACTCACCCTATGGGATATAATACACCCTGATTCAATTCAACATTGCCAAAATATTTTTCAAAGAATTCTATTAGGAGAAAATATTTATCACATCGAAGCCATCTTTTGTACCAAAGATGGCACAGAAATTCCAGTGGAAGGAAGTATCTCCGCTCGTCGGGTTGGCAACCAGGTTGTTGCCACGCAAGGGATATTTCGAGATATTCGTAAGCGAAAACAAGCGGAAAAAACCATTCAAACACAAATAAAATACCTTAATGCCATCGAGCGCATTAGTCGTATCTCTTTGCGATCATCAACGATGAATAGCACCTTAGAGCAAGTCCTCGATGCGATGTTAGATATCTTTCAATGTGATCGGGCATGGTTACTTTATCCTTGCGACCCTGATGCAGCAACCTGGACAGTCCCGATGGAGCGCACTCGACCAAAGTGGCCAGGGGCGAGTGCCGAAGGTCTGGAAATAGTGATGACGCCCGATGTCGCCAATATTTTTATTTCAGGATTAAAAACCTTGGGACCCGTGAGAAATGATCCACAAATGGCGCCGGTGGAAAATAATGCCTTTATTCGTAAAAAATTTTCCGTGGCATCTCAGATGTACATGGCAATCTATCCAAAAACGGGAAAGCCTTGGGTATTAGGTATCCATCATTGCGCTCAAGCTCATATTTTTAGTTTAGAGGAACAGCACATATTTAATGAGATTGGTTTGCGGGTAGCTGACTCCCTGAGCTCCTTAATCTCATTCAATAACTTGAAAGAGAGTCAAGCGAGTTTAGCCGAAGCACAACGCATTGCCCATTTGGGAAGTTGGGAATTGAATCATCATACACAAGAAATAAAGTGGTCAGATGAAGTTTATCAAATATTCGATACCGATGCGAAATCATTCACGCCGACGTATCAATCTTTTTTAAATGCGATCCATCCTGATGATCGTGACTTTGTTAATAAAGCTTTCATGTATTCAATCAAAACCAAAGCGCAGTATGATATTACTCATCGGTTAAAAGGCAAAGATGGTTCAATTAAACATGTGCATGAATACGCAGAAACGCATTACGACAATTATGATAAACCGCTCCGTTCAGTGGGCACAATACAAGATGTGACTTCGCAAGTTTTAGCCGAAAAAAAACTGCGCTTATCAGCGGCCGTGGTGGAAAGTACGGCGGAGGGAATTATCATCACTGACGCTAACAATCATATTGTCTCTACCAATAAAGCGTTTACAATCATTACTGGTTATGGCGAATGTGAAATGCTGGGTAAAATACCACGTATACTAAGGTCAACCCGACATAATCAAAAATTTTACAGCAAGATTCTAAGAAGCATTCAAAAAACAGGTCTATGGCAAGGTGAGGTTTGGCTACAACACAAAACAGGAAAAATATTCCCAACCTGGTCAACCATTAGTGCCGTCGTTGATGATGTAAAAACCGTCAGCAATTACGTATCTGTCTTTAGTGACATTAGCTCAATTAAACATTCCCAGGAACGATTAGATTATCTCGCCTACCATGATCCATTAACATCCCTGCCGAATCGCTTATTATTGAATGATCGTATCGATCATGCACTGCAACATGCGCATCGTGAAAATGGAAAAATTGCTCTCTTTTTTATTGATCTCGATCGATTCAAAAATGTCAATGACAGTCTTGGCCACCCAGTGGGTGATCAACTGTTAAAAAAAGTGGCCTCGCGTATTAAAAGCATGATTCGGGAAGGAGACACCCTCGCTCGTTTGGGTGGCGATGAATTTGTGATATTACTGGAAGATATTTCTAGTACAAAAGACCTTGCTATATTAGCAAAGAAGGTAATTGAAATTTTTGTCGATCCTTTTTTCATCATAGGACATGAGTTGCAACTTACCATCAGCCTTGGTATCAGTCTTTATCCTAGGGATGGACTAGACAGTGCCACCTTAATCAAGAATGCTGATGCCGCCATGTACCGAGCCAAAGAGGTGGGACGCAATAATTATCAATTCTACACTTCAGCCCTCACCTCGGTGGTGTTTGAACGATTAATCCTCGAAAGCGCTTTACGTCAAGCCCTAAAAAATAATGAATTAATACTTCACTATCAACCTCAATATTCATTGACCACTAAAAAACTTATCGGTGCAGAAACGCTAATCCGCTGGCAACACCCACAAATGGGTTTAGTCTATCCTGAAAAATTTATTCCGCTCGCCGAAGAAACGGGATTGATTTACTCGATTGGTGAGTGGGTCTTGCAGAGTGCATGTGCCCAAATGCAACAATGGCTCCGGGCTGGTTTACCGATAGAAACCCTTGCGGTCAATGTCTCAGCATATCAATGTCAACGCCGTGAATTTATCGATACAGTAAAAACAGCATTGCAGTTAAGTCAACTTGCCCCCAAGCATCTTGAATTAGAAATTACTGAAAGTATTCTTATGCAGCAAATTGAAAAGGGTGCTGATATTCTGGATGAGCTCAAAAGGCTTGGTATTCGCATTGGCATTGATGATTTTGGCACGGGATATTCTTCGTTAAGTTACCTTAGACAACTTCCTATCCATAAATTGAAAATTGATAAATCGTTTATCAATGATATTACTCAAGACGGAAACGATGCGGCAATTACTTGCGCAGTCATTGCATTAGGACACAGTTTGCAGCTAACCGTACTTGCCGAAGGGGTAGAAACACAAAATCAACTTGATTTTTTAATACGGCAAGGCTGCCATGAAGCACAAGGTTATCTGTATAGTATACCTGTCCCTTGTGACAAGTTTAGGCAGTTAATCAGCGTTTAAGGGATGGCCACTGAGTACTCTATGAGGGAACTTTTCATTGATATCATCTATTCTCAGCATCAATCTTCGTCACCTAGCGTTCGAGTGTTTATTTTTCGATCGGCGATTTGGAATTTTGTCATTTACCGACTGAGCAGTTGAGAAATTTTATGGTGTTTTTCCCTTTTTGCAAGTTTATACGCTCTTTCGCCTTGGCGATTTTGAATACTAACCGTTACATTATTCTGCAGCAGAAATCTAATCGTCTCAATGTGCCCAGCTTTCGCTGCGAGATGTAACGCGGTGTTACCTAGGTGATTACGCTGATCAATTTGACTGTTATGATCGAGTAAGATTTTTAATGCTGTATTCTGTCCATAAGCTGCGGCAATCATGAAAGGGGTATTGCCTTGTTTGCTGAGCATGTGAATGTTAGACCGCTTGAGGATTAACTTGTGTATTACTTGATCGAAACCCAGTTTTGCGGCTTCATGGAGCAGGATTTTTCCTTCGCTATCGGTTGCGTTAACGGTTTGGGTTAATGGCAAGAGTCGGTCAATGAGGGGCGTTAAACCGAAGCGCAGAGCATACCAAAGTGGGCTGTGGCCTTGTTTATCACGTAGTTCAATATCGGACCCGAGGGCGACTAATTCAAGGGCAAGATCAATGTGGTGTTGCTGCAAGGCAATAATGAGTGGTGACCAATCATTTTTATCCCGTTGATTGATGTTAGCACCATGTGCTAAAACTAATTGGACGGCTTTAACGTAGTCTCGCTTGGTTGCCCAAATCAATGCACTATTGCCTTTTTTATCGGAGGCATTAACATTGGCACCTTGTTTTAAAAGGTATTCAACGGTGTCGGCATAACCACCTCTTGCTGCCCAGATAAGCGCTGTTAAACCACTGCTATCTCGGGCATTAATTCGGGCTCCTTTATTGAGTAGAAAATTAACGATGGGGGTATGGCCATGCCACGCGGCTAACATTAATGCGGTGCGCCTGTCTTCATCACGTGCATGGATATTAGCCCCTCGGTTTACCTGCTTTTTAATCACCGCTAGATCACCGGCATTTGCCGCATAGATGAGTTCTGTCCAGCTGCTAAACGGTTTTGTCTCAGCAAAACACCCGGACAGGCTATAAAATAGCATGATCAGCGCTGCCATTAGGCGTTGGTATACTTTTTTGGAGCGTGGAAGCGGTAATGGGTAGTCATCGTTCAAAGGGCACCTATATTTTTTCATTTTCATGGCAGTGTAATTTGATATTTTAATGTGAATTAAGCGCAAATTCGCCTCTTTAGCGCTTACTTCACATTCTAGCTGATAAGCATCATTTGGGTATAAGGTAAACAAGAACAATCTTAGGTGACCCAATGTCAGCGATCGCGTAAATGGTTTATTGATCAAAGAATGTTTTGTTTGTTATATATTGTAATTTCATCAATAATCTTTACAATCTTAAGTGTCAAAAAATCGTTACGGCGAAAGCGGCTTATGTGTTGCGCACAAGTGTTCTAGTGCCCGATATTGAGTAGTCTAGCGTTTAAAAACCGCAAAGATGGTTGACTTTAAAGAGTTTTTCTGGGGTCGATAGATGCTTGCTGTATTGCCGATTGAAAAAATTCTTGAGGATCGAGGTCTCAAGTGGGATCGAGTGATAGGTTGCTGAATGCCGGTAATATAATAATAAAATTGATTTGGTGAATGTGAGTAGGAAGCGCGTCAACTGTCTGCTAAATGGGTTTTCCGTCGTAGGCTTTCCATTCTCGGATAGCCTCCTGGGCATTATCAAAGGATCGTAAACTTTAAATTTAGTAGGTTTGTGCAAAGAATTTTCTTCATTTATGACCGTGTTTTATTTTTCGAGAATTGTAACGAATTGATTTTTTAAAGAAAAATCTCTTTCTGATTAAAGTATGTAAGCCATTGGGTCGTAATAAGATTAATGTGAAAGTGCATTAAGGCAAGTGATGAAATAGTGGGGTTAATCCATCTTTAAAAATGCGAATAGCTGCATTGTTTTGAATATATTTTTTAATGAAATCAACAGAAACCGGTATAGCAATTGAATTTTAAGCGGATCCGTGAATTGTATAAAGATGACGGGTCATATTAGTCGGTCCACACCAAAATACTTCATCACTTGAATCTATATTTTTCGCTAAGCACTTGGTGAATGCACTTGGCGAATGGGTTTCACCGAGGTTTTCCTGGCCGAGTGCCATAGACGTTGTATGGTTGAGCCAAGAAAAATCATTATAGATTTTTTTAATTAATTTAACCGATATTAGGTAGTCTATCGCTTGAAAATTGCGAAGAAAATTGATTTCACAGGGTTTTTTCTGAAGGAGGTAATATTGGTTGTATTGTTGACTGAAGAAAAATTACTGTGGAACCAAGGATCAAGCGAGATCAAGTGATAGGTTGCCCAATGTCGGATTTAAGTCTGGAGTCGATAGATTTCAGTCCAATCTTGGCTGACTAAGTTGTGTTATTTAAAGTTAAAATGAGGCCTTTTTTATTTTCTATATTGTTTTATTTGGTATGGATGATACCCATTGGTGCTTTTTCCGATGAGTTGAATGATGCCGAAAGTGCTTATGCAACAGGGGAGTTTGCTAAAGCCGCCGCCTTATTGCGCCCTCTTGTGAAAGCTGAAAATTCAGATGCACTCTATCTCATGGCGCGTATGTATGAGAGAGGCGATGGGGTCGGGAAGGATTTTAATGAAGCCAAACGTCTTTTTCAACTGGCTGCTGAGCAAGGCCACCAAAAATCGGGTCAGCGCTTAGAGCAACTTGCAGATTCACAAAATGACGATGATTCGGTGGTGCTTGAGTGGTATTTGCCGCTCGCAAAAGACGGTGATCCAGAAGCGCAATATCATATTGGTTTTATGTATGAAACGGGCTGGGGGGTGGTATTTGATGAACAAAAAGCCGTTAAATGGTATAAAGAAGCGGCAAGTTTTCAGCACGACATGGCTCAACTTCGTCTCGGTATGATGGTGCTAGTTGGCGCGGGTGGCGATGAATCTGAAGAGCAAGGTATTCAATATATTCGCAATGCAGCAGAAAATGGCAACCGCATTGCGGAAATGCTGGTGCAGGATCTATTTGATGCGGTCGATGCCGAGAACTTTGACTTTGTTAAAATTATTAGTGGGATCCGCCGAGTAATTGATGATGGTGAAGACGCCGTCATTGCCGCATTAACCCGTAGTTTAGAAAATGCAAGATCATTGACGTCATCATCTGTCTCTCAGTCTAAGCGTACCCCTGGTATCGAGCCTCAGGTGACCACAGAGCGAGCGGAAAGGGAACGCAATCGAATTCGATCTGAAAAAGTTATTGCGGACACTCGCTCTCCGAGCCAGAATAACCAATCAAAGTCCAGCCAACCTGAAGTGAGTACAGCGCCATTCACTTCGCTAACAAATGATGTTACCAAAAGTAACATAAGCCAAGAAATATTGAATAAATATTACCGAGCGGCTGAAGAAGGGGATCCCAATGCACAATTTGAGCTGGGTGTTTTATATATGCAAGGACGTCATGTGCCTCAAGACCATCAAGAAGGCTTGCGTTGGTTTAATGAAGCGGCGAAACAAAACCACAGCTCCGCAAAAATCTATTTACAGCTATGGGAAAATAATTTTGATGAAAAACCTTTGGCCGACACGATTGGGGTGACTTGGCTAAGAGAGGCGGCTCGTTCATTGGATGCGGAAGTGCTGTATCGATTGGGTTTTTTGTATGAATCGGGACGAGGGGTTGAGCAGAACCCAGGGGAAGCGAAAAAATGGTACCAACTTGCCGCTGCACAAGGACAACGAGAAGCGCAAAGGCGTATTACTTTAATCCAAGCCGGTAACTCTATTGATGATACCGTGGCAGTGCAACCATCAATCATGGATCGTATTTTTAATATGGATAATATGGGTGCTGGCTTAGCGGTGAGCATGTTATTGATTGTGAGTTTGATTGCGTTTCATGATAAATTACCGGTCAAACGCTTATCGTCATTATTCAAAAAATCAACGAAAAAGGCAACGCCTGCGGATTTCCCAAGCCCTGTCGAGGCAGAAGACTTGAAGTTTATTAATGAACTATGGGGGAATAATAAGGAGGCCGATGCGAACAAAGCAACTTCTGCAGAGGCGCCAGATAAAAATAAAAACCTGCCACCGCTACAAAATCCGAGTGATTCTAGCGAACAAAAATCAGCGGTCGAGAATAAGCCAATATCATCTGCTGTTGAGAAACCAATTGAACAGCAAAGTAATGAGCCAGCCAAAGAGCCAGCCACCGTAGTTGCGGTGCCAACAGCTGAAAGTGGCACGCTTAAACAAGAGAGTGCTTCGCAAGAGAATCATACTGCGACCCAATCTGTATCCAGCGCGCCAAAGGCAACGGAAGCTGAGAGCAAAATAGAAACACCAGAAATAAGTAACAATGAACCGAAAGATCAACGTGGTGAACCTTTTGTCAATCAAGCAACAATAAACTTACAAAATAAAATTAGTCGTACTGACTTATCACTCGGCACTGGGTTTGATGTGTTAAATGCCGATGATATTTCTGTCCATGGAATCTCTCGGCACGAATTAGCTATTGGGCGTATTTCTGCAGATACTTTGTATGGAGATAAGACCGTCATTGATAAAGCGGGTAAAGTACTGGGTAGAGGGCGAACACGTCCAGATAAACTGAGTGCTGAGACATTATTAGCCAATGTGAGTCCTGCTTTTTCTGGAGAATATAAAATGCATGCTTCATCGGGTGAAGCAGCATTGAATGATCAACAATTGGCGTCGAAACGAAAAAATAATATGAGCCTAGGGCTAGATATTTCGACGCCTAACCCGCCCCCGCCTCGTAAATCCGTAGATGTACATGCACCGCTAACCGATGAAGAAGAAAAATCACTGGCCGAAGTGCACCACAACATAGGTTTAATGTTTTTGAATGGTGATGGTGTGCCTCAAAGTGACTCGCTCGCTGCGAAATGGTATGAGAAAGCGGCAAATGAAGGTTTACCTGAAGCTCAATTAAGTCTGAGCGAGCTTTATTTAGATGGCAAAGGGCTGCCTAAGGATATAAGTCTAGCCATTAGTTGGCTCAAGAAGGCAGCTGAAGGTGGGCATCCTGAAGCGATTGAACGCTTAAAGAAAATTGGCTAACTTACTCTTTGGCAGCCCAGCCGCCTGTATTCATTACTCAGAACGTCTTAGGTGAACACAAACTAATCAAGGGAGCTATTACGCTGTCGATCCCTTAGGGATTGTAAAATAATAACCTCTACAAGTTATGCTTGAAAAGCTGTTCTTTTTCGTTGACACTAATTAGATGGATGATGAAGTACTGAAAGAGAAGTTGCGTTGCATATTACCTTGCCTCATCGTTATATTCCTTAAAATATCGTAAGTTTAAATTGATTTCAGAGAAAAATAGATGGGTAGCGTGGATTAAGCGTAGCGAATCCACGCTACCTGGAGAAAAGAAGAGGTAGTGGTATTTTTTAATGATTTTTCCGGAAAACTACGGGCAAAAAGACCAGCCAGGTGGGTATTTTAATAAATGCCTCATTCCTTACCTCGTTCCCTCGCTCCTGTATGGGAACGAGACTAACCGTGGTGGTGGTTCTAGTGGATTTCATAAAGCTCACCAACTCTTTAAAAGACGCAGAGTTGCTATTCGTGACTTGAGCATCGGGCTTTTGAATTTTTTGGTGGTTTTTCTGAAAATCTTCGATGGCTAGCTCGAAAGCATCGCCTGTGGAAGTATCAATAGTGAGTATTGTCTTATCTTATCTTTCTTCCGAGCATATACATTCAGTAAGGCTTTTATTAGCTTCACATCCTTGTCGTTATTGCTCTCTTTTCTTTCGACTGAGTCACTTATTTTGAGTTTCAAGGTGAGTCCTCGATTTTGCTTCTTAATACTTTGATCTTGACATCGTATTTATCAAATTTAATGATCGACCTTAATATTAAAAATGCAATAGGGTCAGACGCGATAAATATTTATCGATTTTTGCTCCATTGAATACAGTAACCCAGAATACTTATTGCATTTCTTGTGTGGGAGGCTGGGGCAAACCTAAATTGAATTTGCCCCATGCGATCAATTTCTACGAAGGCTCACCTGTGGCCAAATTATAAGCCACAATTGGTTGATCACCGGCGGCATTTTTCGCATCACGACCGGTATATTTAGTTTCGAATCGAGTAAAACTCAGCGCAATGGATTCATTAGGCGTACCTTCGCTGCCTACGGAAACACTGTAACTACTGATCAGGCACTCTTCAAGCGTGTATGTTAAATATTCTTCAAGTTTATCCGTACCGGTATTTACAAAATGGATAATCACTGTTTTGCCTTCGCTACCGACCAATGCTTCCTGCAGTAACATATTGCCAGAAAGATCCATTGATTTTGAAAGCGTGACTTCTGATATAGAAGGGCGCGTGGATTCTCGGTTGCTCGCGTTACCGACCTCCATGGAAATACCACGGCCAACACCAAACTGAAAAGAGTCGACTTCGAACATATCTTCATATTCTTTCGCGGTGACGCAGCCAGAAATTTCTTTATCCGCATAATCGATATAAATCGCCATGATTTAGTTCTCCTAAAATATAGTTTAAATGAGTATTGTATAAAACTTAACGTTATTTTCTCTTGCTTTTAATCACCATGTGTGTTGCTGCTGTATATGATTGACTGTATTAAAGATATTTGCTTTAGTATTTTAAAGCCTATATTCGTATCTTGGTAAATAATATACGGAAAACACGCGTTGGTAAAGTGATGTAAATTACATAGTTTCCTTTTTTAAAATATTCTTTAGGTCTGCCCGATGGTGAATCCCCTTGTCAATATCGTCTATGTTATATAGCTCTTTAGACAGTTTGTGTTGTTGTAAATATGATTCGTGTATATAACGATTAAACTTTCTTGCCCGTTACCATGTCGTAACCCGTCGGGATTGGGCTGAGCGCTCTGCCCGTATTATCATGCGGAGTAAATTTCATCGTCAATTTATTAAAGCTGAGTGACAGGGATTCTGATGATTGCTCACCGCTGGCAGATACGGAATAGCCTGATACGATACAGTCTTCTAATTCATATTCCATGAACGTTTGAATTTTGTTATTGTTGGTGCCGCACCAGTGAATTTTTACTTTTTTGCTCTTGCCGATACAGGCCTCGGTAAATATATGTGGACTGGTTTCATCCATGTCTTTCATGACATTCATTTCGCTGATGCTTGGTTGGCTGGCTTCTCGATCTTTTGCTGCACCGACAGCCGAGCTGATGGCGCGACTCACACCCCATTGTATTGAGTCCACCTCAATCCATTTTTCATGGTCTTTTGCCGTTACTTTTCCGTCAATTCCATCAATTTTCATGTAAATAGGCATAATATTCTCTGGCTTTCGTGGTTGACGTTTATGATATCTTTAATGATATTTCACTGTTTTCCTGAATATGGATGGAAACTTGATGAAAAGCATTGCCGTCGGCCATGCGCCCCAAAAATTCAACTGAGAGTCTTGGTAACAAGGAGTTTTCCAAAATATGATCAATATTTCTTGCGCCAGTATGTACCTCGGTGCAACGTTCGGTAATTAAATGGATCAGATCATCCGAATAGGTGAGTTCTGCATCGTAGTTTTCCTTCACCCGTTTAACAATTTTTTGTAATTTGAGTCTGATAATCAACTGTAAGGTGTCATCGAATAAGGGATAATAGGGCACAATGTTAACTCGCCCTAAAAAAGCGGGTTTAAAATAACTTAATAAATCCGCTTGAATAGCAGCGGATATACCTTCTGCATTCGGCATGGTTTCCGGATCAGCACAGAGTTTTGTGATAGTGTCAGAGCCTAGGTTCGATGCGATAATGATGACGGTATTTTTAAAATCGATATCTCGACCTTCACCATCTTTCATCATGCCTTTGTCAAACACTTGGTAAAAAATATCCTGTACGCCGGGGTGTGCTTTTTCCATTTCGTCGAGCAAAATGACGCTATAGGGTTTGCGTCGCACGGCTTCGGTCAAAACACCGCCTTCACCATAACCGACATAACCCGGCGGGGAGCCCATGAGCAAGGAAACTTTATGTTCCTCTTTAAATTCAGACATGTTGATGACTGTCAAATTTTGCTCGCCCCCATAGAGTAAATCGGCCACAGCGAGGGCGGTTTCTGTTTTGCCAACGCCACTGGGTCCTGCCATTAAGAAGATGCCATTGGGTTTGTTGGGGTCGGTGAGTTTAGCGCGTGACGTGTGAATGTTTTTAGCGATGGTTTTTAGCGCATGATCTTGTCCAATAATGCGTTGGTTCATTTTTGATTGTAATTTAAGAATTGATTGAATCTCATCGCTGACCATCCGCCCCACCGGGATGCCGGTCCAGCCGGCAATCACTTGGGCAATGGCGTGGCTATCCACACAAACATGGATCAGTGGGTTTTCACCTTGCACTTGTGCCAGTTTTTGGTCTAACTCGGCGAGATCGGCTTGCCACTGCGTGCGCTCAGTTTCACTTGTCGTTGAGTCATGGTGTTTTTGTTTGACGTTCGCTTCAAGTGTGTCGCGTAACTGACGACTTTGTGCGATTAAGTCTTGCTCTTGTTGCCATTGTTGATTTAAGGTTTCTAGTGCTTGGGTGACTTCTTGGCGTTGTTGGTCGATTTGTTCGAGTTTAGTGTTGTGTTTTGCGCCGGTGAGCATTTCGCGTTCTAACATTTGTGTTTCAACATCCAGTTGTTGCAATTGACGTTGGCAATTTTCAAGCGGTGTTGGTATGGCATTTTGGCTGATGGCGACACGTGCGCAAGCCGTATCCAGCACGCTCACGCATTTATCCGGCATTTGCCGGTCTGGGATGTAGCGATGAGACAAGCGTACCGATTCAATGACCGCTTCGTCTAGCACGCGAATTTTATGGTATTTCTCCAGTGGCTCGACCAAGCCGCGCATCATTTTAATCGCGATATTTTCACTGGGCTCGTCGACTTTCACGACTTGAAAACGACGGGTAAGGGCCGGGTCTTTTTCAAAATATTTTTTATATTCTGTCCAGGTGGTGGCGGCAATGGTTCTGAGTTCACCACGCGCTAGCGCGGGTTTTAACAAGTTGGCGGCATCGCCTTGGCCAGCTTGGCCGCCTGCGCCAATTAAAGTATGTGCCTCATCGATAAACATAATAATGGGTTGGGGGGAGCTTTTCACTTCGCTGATGACATTGCGTAGGCGGTTTTCAAACTCACCCCTCACGCTTGCTCCAGCTTGTAATAAGCCTAAGTCCAACGATTTGATCGCGACATTTTTGAGTAGGGGGGGGATATCACCCTGCGCGATACGTAATGCAAAACCTTCAACGACGGCGGTTTTTCCAACACCGGCTTCGCCGGTTAGGATCGGATTGTTTTGCCGGCGACGGGTTAAAACATCAATAATCGCTCGGACTTCGTGATCACGTCCGAGTACGGGATCGATTTCGCCATTTTTGGCACGTTGTGTCAGATCAATGGTGAATTGATCCAGTGCCGGTGTTTGTCCGTTGGTTGTGCTTGTGGTGGTTGCTGCGTTCTTTGAATCGCTGGCTTGTAAGCTTGTCTCTTGATGGCCTTCGTGGCTATTAGCAAGTAGGCTGGTAAATGATTTTCTGAGGGTTTGCGCGTTGATTTTTTCAAATTCTTTTGACGCGCCGTAAGCGAGATAGGTTAAGTCGCTATCATTTAACAAGGCACAAACGATGTGACCCGATCGTAATTTCGTTTCTCCTAGATCGAGCGAGGCAAGTAGCCAGGCTTCTTTAGCCACCTCGACAATGCGTGGAGAGAGCGCGGGGGTGCGTGTATTACCTGTTTTGAAGGCATCAATGGCACGCGTGAGATCTTTGCTTAGTTTGCCCGCATCAAGACCAAAATGTTTCAGAATGGCGGCGAGATCGGTATCGGAACGGTCTAATAGTTTCAGTAACCAATGCTCCAGTTCCACATCATAGTGAGTACGCGACACACACAAACCCGTGGCACCTTCTAAGGCCGTACGGGTGGTACTGTTGAGCTTGCTGATTAAGGTTCTGATGTCGAGATGAAGCATTTTTCGTTCCTGTTTAATCTTGCCAGTGTAAGGCATAAAAGCGGTTGGCGATTGTGATTTGCTTCACATTGAATGGCTGTTTTTTTAATTAAACCCGATATGGGATAGCCTATCATTTGATCTCGCTTGATCCTTGATCCCACAGAAATTTTTCTTCAGTCGGTCATACAGCAAGTATGACCTCCTTCAGAAAACCCCCTGTAAAATCAATTTTCTTCGCGATTTTCAAACGCTAGGTGGCCCCATGTCGGTTAAATGGTGATTTATCCAGGGTTATTCACCGTAATTGTTCGGGTTTGCGTTGCATTTTCACTTGGATTTAACCAAGTGTTCCAGCCTAAACGGAAACCATCATTCGATGTGCTATCTAATCGCCAGGTTTTCAAGGTTTCCGGACGCAATTGATATACCACATCAAAACATAACGTGGGTCCAACAAAATGACGTGTGTAGTGGCACAATGTGCGAAATTTTTCTTGGTCAGGCATCAACTGATCGAATTGCTGTTGATTGAGCGGGCCTAATATTAAATTAAATTTTCCCTCCATGACAAATACCTTGTTGCCAATCACAGTATCAATCCCGAGCCTGTTGTTTTTGCCGGGATAAGGAAACTGCGGTAAGGCAAAGCCACTACTTTGGCTTAGTGTTAACCACTCTCCCTTAAATTGTTCGACCTGGACTTCGATGTCGAAATAATCTTGTAAAAAAGCGGCAAGTGATTCTGCTGAATTCTTGGGGGTTGCAAAAAATCCGGCATAATGAATAAAGGGTAAGTTCGCGAAAGCTGTGTCTGCTGGTGTTGCCTGTTTGTTGATTTGTTTAGGTAGTCCCAGCAGTGATTCAAAAACGGCGGTAATCGGATCCGATTTCGAAGGGTTGTTTAATTGAGCCTGCTCAAAAGTCAAAGGTAACTGATATTTTTCCCAGGCGCGATAAAACAATGACACAGATCGATGATTGAGCATGTCAAGAAAATCGGTGAGTGCCCGGTCTTTTTCACGCAGTTGAGTGATTTGTATTTCCGTATAGTGCGTAGGTAGTACACCGGTTGGGCCATTTAATGCGAAAAACGCAATCTGCATTTCGGTGATAGGTTGTTGTGCATGCTTGATAGTCGGCTGATGGGTACCAATTTTTGTGATTTCGCTCGCTGAAAAATTATGCGAAATGATACTGGAAAAACGTAATGATTCTTGTTTGGGACTATGGTCATGGCCGACGGCACGAATTTGTCCTTGCGGGTGCCATTGGCGAATGAGTCCCTGCAGTAAGCGCACGGCCTGAAAAAAACTGAATCGAAACGGTTCCGCAAACAGTTTTTCAGTTACAGTATGATTTTTTTTCCTGCCCGTGGTGGCCATGTTTTTATGGGTTGTTCTCGCTGAGTGGATTTTAATACCAATTGGGTAAACGAATTCAGCGGTGCGTACAGTGCAAAAAATCGTTCTAACACATTGGCAAACAATAATATATTTTGGTTTTCAAAGCGTTCTTCATCCAGCGTGAGGCAAATCTCTAGGCCGCGACAAAGTGCGCTAAATTGTTGATCTCGTACCCGTGCCATGACGAGCTTCTGTTCGATATTGACGATGCCATTGATCATGGCGCGAGTGTCAGGTGATTGTTTAAAATTATAAAGTGTTAACAGTTCTTGTAGTGCGGCGACGCCGTCAGCGCCAGAAGCTAATGAAACATAGTTTAGATTAAGATGGGAAATGAGCTTCCATAAGGCATTTTGCTCAAAATGCATGCGCCGTGTCGGGGTCGGCGCCGTTAGGCATTCAATGGTACTTAATGGGGCACTGCCTTCTCCTAATTGTAGCTTAGGTTGTCCACCACCAAAAGGTAATCGTGAGGGTAAATCTCGATTCAAGCACGTGGTTTGGATATTGAGAATCCAGTTGGTGGGGATATCTTCCTGAAAATTGATATCCACCAGCGCCATTTGCATTTGAGTCCCACGATCAATGTCATTGCCATGTCGTTGCTTGAGCATTTCGCGTGTGCAATACCAATACCTCGGTTTTGGTTGATTCACGGTTTGTGCTGGGTCGCTGTGGTGGGTGAATCCGTAAAAAGGGGCAAAGCGATGCACTTCGCCGTCGGGAGACACCGCTTCGACCTGATCCACTTGATAGACTTCCTTGGACAGCAAACGACGTGAATCTGGCACAATTGGATAGTGTGTTTTTTCATGATTCAGCGCAATGGGCTCTGCTCTTTGGGTGAACAGATTTACCATCGGGGTGCATCCAAGGATAAAATTTTCTGCGTTAATGCTTTGTTCCTGTATGGCAATGCTTTCATTTAAATAAAAATAAATCTCGACTTGATTGCCTTTGCCCTGGAAGGCTTTTTCGCCTAAATGGTTCAGGCGGAAAAAATTAAATTTTTCCGGGAAGGCAAAAAACTCAGTCAGATAGCGATAGCCTAAGAACGAGCGGGCGGGATAGGGGAGTAGCGCATCGTCTTGTTCAAATCCCAGGGTTTCAATATGATTGACGTCGGCATAAAATACCTCCGTCTTTGGGTCAGTGCTATTGGTTGTGCTTTGCGCGACGGCGATGGCGACCACATGATTAAAGAGTAGCTGATACAGTGCGTTGGCTTGGGTATTGGCGCCACCGAGATAAAAATCTAAATGGGCTGGATTGAGCGCATCAAACCGCATATCCGGGTTGACGCAATGCAAGGTGAGTTTAATGATTGCATTCGCGCTTAAATGCTTAGCGATGGAGGGGGCTTGATAGCTGCCGCGGATCAATTGTGCCTGTTGAACTTCAATGGGGTAAAGTGTCACGGGGTACACCGTGCGAAATTGGCAAGGCGTGCCATTAATCGCTTGGGTTTCTATACAGGCGCCGCGTTTTATTGAGTAATGGTTGCTCATGTCAGGCGCACTTTTAAAGCGCACAATCGACATTGAAGGGATGGGGGCCAGATAGTGAGGATAGAGAACACTCAGCATGGCCTGAGTTAACTCAGGAAATCCATCATCGAGTTTTTTATGAATGCGTGCGTTTAATAGCGCCACGGACTGAATTAATCGGGTCACATGCGGGTCGTTGGTTTCTCCTTGTGGGCTTAATCCGAGACGAGCGGCAATTTTTCCATGTGACTCAGCAAAAGCACCGGCCGAATGACGTAAATAATTTAACTCTTTGCGGTAGTATTTTGTTAAATCTTCATCCACTGAGTCTATCCTTTAATACAAAGCTGCGCGTGGCAGGGTTGACGGTGGAATCAAATGAAACCGGAATTTCGGCGGGTTCCACATCTAAAAATGCATCAATGCGAAAATGTAAAGTACGCTGGATGTCACTCGAATTTTCAATCAATTTAATTTTAACACTTTTAAATCGTGATTCATTTTGTGCGATGATTTTTTCAAGTAACTGCGTTAAACGGGTGCGGTTGTCTTCATCATTCAAGTTGAGGCTGGTGAAGTCAGGGATACCATAATCCACCAACACCGGATCTTGAGCCAATTCGAGTTTGTCATTTGGCATGCAATGCCAGCGCGTATTCAATAAAAACTCAAGGTCACGTCGAATGGCATCGCGTAATTCCACGATGACCTGTGTATGTGGTGCTTCTTGCGTTTGCTCCGGTGCATTGTCAATCAATCGATCGAGAATCGATGCAACCAAGGGATCAGAGGCGTTGGGGTTTGCCATGGCGTTTATGCGTGAGTTAATGGTTAAATTGTAATTGTTCGATTTCAAGCATGGAAATTGCCTCATCGCCATGCAAGAACATTTTTTGGCCCAGACCGATGACGGGACTATTTTCATTTGCTAGCCAGTCGGTGGTGCGCGCTAATAAACATTGCTCCGGGTTCTTTTCGGGTAATTGGTGATAAACGCTGGGTAAGTAGACATCACCTTCGGGGCCATCTTCGGTAATTTCTATGTGGGCACGGCGAAATACCACATCAAGGGCGTTTTCTGGAGGGAAAAACTCAAGGCTTAATATACGGGATAGCGGCACCCAATAATACTTGCCGGTACTGGTAAATAATTCGAGGATACCCGGAGTGAGATCATCCAAATCTCGCAGATCGCTAAAATTATAGTCATTAATTTTACCGCTGCAGTGGGGGCGTCGTTGCTCTGCCTGCGCTAAAATTTTTGTGGCTTCAGCGAATTTTTGCTCTCGCATGAGCACCGAGGCCTGTAAATATTTTTGTATCAATACATCAGGTGTGGCTAAGACATCGGGGACTCGACCTTCATTAAAAAACTGATCTCTGGCCTGACCGGCACGCAGCAATTGACGCCAAAGCGATACCCCGGTGATCGCTTGTGGATTTTGGTGTCCAATCACATCGAGTTGTTTGTCGGCACGCTCCCATTTCCGCGCCACCAACAGGAGTTCACATAAAAAGCCACGGTGCTCGATGGCATTAGGTTGGCTTTTGACCTGCTCTGTCACGGCCTTGATGGCTTCGCTTAGTTGTCCGGCTTCATATAATTCTTTGGCATTCATCATGTTTGACGCATAGTTTTGGTAAGGATCTATATTTTGACTTCTGATAATTGAGTCACCAACTTTAAACTTGAAACAATCTGGTCGAATTGCATGTGGGGTTTCAAGTGAATGACGCAAGAATAGACGCCAGGTTTACCCGGTGTTTCCTTTACGTCAACTTTGGCTTCGGCTAATGGATATTTAGCTAACTGTTCTTCAGTCCCTGATGAGCTTCCCGTGGAATAATCGAGTAACCAATGGTATAAATAGTCTTCACATTCGGCCGCACTATGGAAGGCCCCGAGTTTTTCTCTGCCGATAATTTTGATATAGTGAGCAAAGCGGGATACGCAGAGGATATATTGCAGCATGGCGGATATTTTAGCATTGATGGTGGCCAGTTCATCGTCATATTGGAGGGGTGAGTGGATCGAACAATTGCTATAGAAAATGGCATCGTCCGTGCTGCGTTGATGACAGAGTGAAATAAAACCGATATCACTCAGGGTTTTTTCGGTCAGATCAGTAATTAATATGTCGGTGGTATATTTTGGAATGAGTCGAGCTTGGTCGGTATGAAACCAAGGCGTGGGGAGTCCAGAGACTCGTCCACCGGGTTGTGCATAGGTTGGGCGCCCACTGATGTTGGTAAACCAGCCTTGATTGGTGAAGGATTGAATTAAGGTCACGCCAAACGCGTAGCAGGCATTGCCCCATAAATGATGCTGATTGTGCGGTGCGCTAACCTCTTCTTCAAAACAAAATCCATCCTGGCGAAAAACATGGGCTTCATAAGGTAAGCGCATTAATACTTTCGGTAATACCACGCCAACAAACCGAGCATCCTCTGTCTTGCGGAAACGATTCCATGCGCCATATTCTTGTTGAGAAAAGATGGTTTCATAGTTTAGCGCTGACCCTAGCCGACTGAAATCTTCTAGTCCAAATAAATTGGGGTGCGCACTCGCAATGAAAGGTGCAAAAGCCGCGGCGGCTACCTGTGAAACTTCACGCAGGGTTTCGATGTCGTTTACCGGGTGGTCTTGACTCAGACGATGTTTGATGAAATAGTCGCCTAAAATAACACCGAAAGGTTCACCGCCAGCCATACCAAATTCATTATTATACACTTTGCGAAACATCTGGCTTTGGTCAAATTCGATGGCACGATCAAAATCTCTGCTCAACTGTTTCCAAGTCACATTCAGCATTTTGATTTTGACATTTTCGCTGCTTTCGCCACTCAGCACTAAAAACCAAAGGCCGCGCCAAGAGGCTTCCAGCTGTTGAAGCTTGGGGTGATGCAAAATGGTGTTAACCATGGCATTGAGTGTTTGATCAATGTCGGCGATACTGAGTTGGATAAGACGAATGAATTGCGCTTTTGACATCGGCGCATCGATTTTAGCCAATTGGCAAAAGGCGGCGAGTTGCTCGTGAAAATAACGCTTAGCCTTAATGCGATCGAGTTTTGCCGATGACTGCGCGAGCGCCGCCATGGTCGTCTGAATACTCGCCTCTAAGAGAAAGTCTGAACTCATCTTTTATTTTTCTGCCATCCGTCGCCTTGGTAAAGCCTTTAATGATTTTGTTAATTTATTAGCTTCATTGCAAGCCAATATTTTTGATGGAGTCTTCATAAGTAGGATACTCACTATCATTTGAACGAGAGTTTTGGTACATTTTTTTAAGGTTTTTGGATAATTTGTCTATTTGCAGGATTATCTCACCTGCATCATTTTTTGCATCTTCATCCTCACCATCAATGTCGCTTTGCAAACTTTGAATTTCAATCTCTGTCAGTCGTATAAGATTGAGTAAATCACCGAGGTCAAGCAGTCTAACCGCCGCCTGGAATCCGGGCCACCATTCTTAGCGAGGCGGTGAGTTCTTCCATTTGCAGCCAAGGTCGCATCCACGCCACGGCATTATAGGCGCCGGGTTGCCCCGGAATTTCTTTGACTTCAACCCGCGCTTCGGCCAGTGGATAACGGGCCTTCATTTCTGCCCCGCTGCTCGGATTGCTATTCACATAGCTCTTGATCCAACGATTGAGCCAAACTTCGGCTTCCTTGGCTTGCATGAAAGAGCCCACTTTGTCGCGCCCCATAATCTTCAAGTAGTGGGCGATACGTGAAGTGGCCATAATATAAGGTAAGCGCGCTGAAATGGCGGCATTTTCAGTAATTGCTGCATCGTCGTAGACTTTCGATTTCTGGGTTGATTGTGCGCCAAAGAAGACCGAATAATTGGTGTTTTTATAGTGGCACAAGGGGAGAAAACCGAGATGGCTAAGTTCCGCTTCGCGTCGATCGGTAATGCCGACTTCGGTGGGGCATTTCATATCGACATCACCATCGTCGCTGACAAAATTATAGGTGGGTAGATCTTCCACTTTACCGCCCCCTTCCGCGCCGCGTATGGCAGTACACCAACCGTATTGTGCGAAAGCATCGGTGAGCTTAGTCCCCATGACATAGGCGGCATTCATCCAGGTGAAGTCTTTATGGTCGGGTTCTGAATTGCCGGTAAATTCTTCAAAGTTGAAGTGCTCAGCGGGTTTTGTGGCAGCGCCATAGGGAAGTCTAGATAAAGTTCTCGGCATCACTAAATTCACAAAGCGTGCATCTTCCGATTCTCGGAATGCATTCCATTTGGCGTATTCAGCCCCTTCAAAAATCTTGTCAAGATCGCGAGGTTTGGAGAGTTCGGTCCAATTTTCAAAGCCAAACATATGCGGATCAATGGCCGAAATGAAGGGACAAAAAGAAGCCGCGGCCACCTGCGACATATTGCTTAACATGTCGATATCATCCGGGTGATTGGTGAATTCAAAATCTCCAATTAATGCGCCGTAGGGTTCACCGCCAGGTTGGCCAAACTCATTTTCATAGAGTTTTTTAAAGGTTTGGCTTTGGTCAAATTCAACGGCTTTATCCAAGTCCTTGAAAACTTCTTTCTTCTTTGCGTTAAGTACTTTGATTTTTAAGGACGAGCCCGTCTCTGAATTCATCACCAGATGATGCAGGCCCCGCCAACTTCCCTCTAATTTTTGCAATTTTTCATGATGTAAAATGGTCGCCAGTTGTTTAGACATGGCTTTATCAATGTCGGCAATCGCTTTGTTAATGGTCACCGTTAAGTTACGGTCCCAAGTCACCGTACCTTCTAGGGCTTGTTCGACGAGGGTTTTGAGTAGCGCTTTCGAGCGCGGCTGTTCTGTTTGCTTGGTGGCAACAATGGCTTGCTCAAGTAAGCTGATTTCTTCGACGGTGGCTTCAGCCACGTCGGCTTGGGTATTTTGTTCAGGGTCTGACATTATTTGTCCTCCTTCGGTGTGTCGGTAGCTAACTCACCAGAAAGCGACTGTAAGTTTTCTGAATTACTCAAGACTTTTTCGAGAATTTCTTCGAGATCTTCTGAACGATCGGCTTTGGAAAGAATATCACGCAATTGATCGCGTGTTTCTTGGAGTTTTCTCAGAGGTTCCACCTGTGCAACAATGCGTTCTGGTAAAAAATCATCCATTGATTCAAACTTTAGATTCAGTGACATCTCGGTGTCATTATCCTCAAGTGTATTTGCCACTTTTAGTGTCACTCCCGGCGTCATGCGTGCCA